>OHDH01000758.1_pt1 | contig 13828 bp, 19 predicted proteins | sample 1566921 | NCBI WGS metagenome assembly OHDH01 (sample SAMEA3879585, study PRJEB24766) | human gut metagenome | biome: human-associated habitat; feature: feces | place: USA | collected 1985/1987
CATATTTCGGACTTATTACTTATAAAGTATTGAGTAATAATTGGTTGTAAATACTACCTATGAATGTACTGCTTATTCTCATTAGTTCTATTCTCAAACAGTTTTACGTAATAGTTTACCATACAATCCCATGACATATCAAATACCGGATTGGGATTCTCAATATACGTAAATTCATTAATTCCACTCATCGAGGTGCTTGGAATATCACCTATTGTTATTTCCATTCTCATATTAATTTATTAGATTTATAGTTATTACGTTCTTTATCTATAACGTAAAATTATTTACATTTCAAAGAAATTATCTATTATTGGTCCATCATCTCCTTCTGGAATAACTTCTGAATACTCATCTAACTTAATATCAGTTCCAATCACTTTAACTCCCATTATACGTAGATTACCATTAATGTATTCATAATTCTCTACTTTACTAAGTAGATTAAAGAACTCTTCTGATTTAACAATTTCCTTATGTGCTATTAAGTAGTAGTCTGGAATTGGTATAGTAATACTACACCATTTATCAACATCCGTTCTAAGAGAAGTTAGAGATTTAGGACATTTATTATCCCAACAGTTCAGTAAAATACTTGCCAGTATTAATAAGTCTTCCCTATTTACACTTGGAAACTTCTGTAAAACCAAATTAATTTCATTCATAGCCATTAATTAATGTGTTAATTGCAGGAATACCTAGTGCAGACACTCCTAATATCTTGGAATATTAATAAATATTGTTATCTTTGTATACGTTTAACCATTAATACTTATAGATTATGATTAAAATTCCTCGTCTATCCCAGAAGGTTGTTGTAAAACATGCAGTAAACACCACTGGAGATGAACCCGAAGAAGGCGGCTCATGGATAAACTATTGGAAAGAGCATGTACCTTATCAGCTACCTAAATTCTGTCCTTGCTGCAAGAAGATGTTTACTAGTGATAATCCTGCTGTTGGTGGGCATGTTAATAAAATCTTTGAACAAGACTTTGTTAAACGTAAATACATCGTCCCAGTCTGTGACACGTGTAATAAAAGATACAAAGAGACTAAAGCTGGAAAGATATTCTTTGTACCTAAAGCATACTTATGCTACGTTCCTTAGTAGTTATGCAGCCCATAGTTATACTTCTGTGGGCTCTTCTAATAAATCATCTCCGTGCTCTACCATGCTGTTACCAATAGTAGCATAATAAAATATCTCATTAACTTCATCTTCGGTTAATCTTCCTTCTTGATATATAGGCTGTAATATTCCTATTAACTTCTCTACTATTTGTTCCTCAGTCATATTAATTCATTTATTTAATAGATTGTAATTGATATAAAGTAGTAAGGATAATACAGCAGCAATACTTATAGGCAACCAGTGTTTGTATTTGGGCTTAAAGAGGAAATAGAACGTAGGTAATATCCCAAATGTTACTAGTACTATTCTTTCATCTATTTCATATCTGATAGGGAACCCTAATAGCTGCGTAATTGGATAAACTCTAAGATTGCTCTCTAATATCCAAATTAATATTCCCGTTAGCTGTATTAATACTACTTTCTTATACTTCATCTTATTTATTCTTTTGATTATAGGCCTTTAACCAATCGTTGTAAACTTTCTTAGTTAGAGCATCTGTATTATAGGGTAAATATCCATTCTCAACCTTATAAAGTTCAGGTTTGGCATCTTTAGTCCATATAGTATCTCTAATCTCTAATTCATAACCTTTATTCCTATTAGGAATAAAACTCCTTCCTCCATTCTGGTTCGGCTTAGTATAGAAATCATAAGTATCTGCCACATCAAAAATTCCACTGTTGTTATTATTCCTTAACCCAAAGTTAGCTAAGCCACTTAGGTCTGGAGTGTCAACAGCATCACCTTTATGTATCATAGTTTCAATAGGGTGGTCAAAGAATTGTTTTAATGGGTTCTCATATATCTGTGCCCATTTCCCAGCTGGAGTCTTATATCCAACTCTAGGAATAATTTTATCTCTTATCGCATCCTTCTGTTGTTTAGGAAGTCCAACATATTCCTTTGTTGTAAAAGGTTTGCTTGTAATATCATAATCCCTACTGAATCTAACATTAGTTGGAGGTAATAGTGTAGAATCTCTTCCTATGTCAAGATACCCTTTCCATAAAGCTTCATCATGCGAAGTTCCATATTCATCCCTCTGGGAATTCCACATATATCTCCAACCATTACTAGCTTTACTTCCAAGGTTAAAGCCATCAGCAGGATTAACTGTTCTATACAACCTTTCTCTTTGAGCTTTATTGTCTTGGCCTTCAAAGGCATCCCTTCTCTGAATACCATTGGCAGGTTCTTGATATTTAATAATGCCACCACTTCTGTAGCTATTATATACCTTCTTCAATGTATTGGCATAATTAGTAGCTTCTGCATATCTTCTCTTACCTTTATTAGAACCAGTTAGCTTAGCTACAAACTTATTAATATCATCGTTCTCGTCAAAGTCATATAGTCTCTTTAAGAACTGTACCTTATCTGCTGCATACTCATCCATAGAGTTATAAGACCTAAATTTCTGCTTAATGGCTTCACCTTTAGCATTCTTATCATTACCAGTTACATAATCACCTTGCCATTTAGCTCCAGTAGTCAGATTACCGAAATTGAATTTACCTTGTGCAGAACGTCCCCAAGCACTTTCTAAAGCATCTTGTGATACCAGCATTCTAATTGCATTATCATTAGTAATGCCTGCTCTCTTATAAGCATTGGTAAGGTCAGCTGCCCATTTACTTCTGTCCTTATAAGGACTACTCCAAGTTGAGTTGGCAGTATCAACTACTACTTTACTAGCTACTGGCTTATTGACTACTGGCTCTGCTATAGGCTTACTAGCTACTACTGGAGTTTCTTCTACTGTATCAGACTTGCTGTCTTCTCTTTCTGGTACTACTAATGCCTGCTCTGTATTATATGTAGTAGGTATGTAATACTCACTGAATGGATTAATAGGATTAGTAATGTCAGTGTAATCTATTACTGGGTCTTCAACTACATTATAGCTTACAAACTTTATGCCTTGCTGGGCTTTCTTAATTCTTCTCTTGTAAACATTCAACCTTTCTGACATAAGGGTATTATATTAGTATTTCTATCTTAGAAAGGTTGAACATTTACATCAATAGCAACAAATATGATTTAAGGAAATAGCAGCTCAACAATTTGCTTAAACACATCACCTGCCATCAACCCACCACTAGCAGGCAAACCAGTCTTGTTAATGGAAACAATAATACTATACTTGGGATTGCCAGTAGGGAAATAGCCGCAGAACTCCACTGCATACATCGTATTGCCATCATCTGTAGAGACTACGATAGTGCCTTGCTTTCCTGCTACAGTAGTCTTATCTGATTTGGCAGGTTGCCCCAGTCCGTCTGTAACATTATATGCCAGTGCCAGTTTCAAGCTGTCGATATTAGCCCTACTTGCTATCTGGGGATTGATAACTATGGTACCGTCTTTGTAAAGCTGAGGCTGTACCATCTTTCCACTATTAGCAATAGCATTATAAAGGGTTAGAGTTTGTATGGGAGTAATAGTCTGATTATATCCAACACAGAACCACGCAAAGGTTGTATCACTCCAACCGCTATCTTTAGGAGTAATAAAGTATGCAGGTTTCAGATTGGCTATTCCTGCGATGCTGTCTGGTTTACCATAACTCATATTATTCAACCGATTGAAGTATGCTTGTACATTGTTACCAAAAGCATTCTCCATAGTCTTGACTATAGCAATGTTTGAGCCACTAGCCAGTCCTTGCTTTACCGTAATTTCACCATAGCCGCCTCTATGACAGTTATGGTCGCAAACAGTATCTCCCTTACAGACATAAATGCCATTGCCTACATTCACCCTATCACTCACTTTCACCTTCCCAGTCTCCAGTGCAGCCAATAGCGAGACACCCTGCATCAAGCCAGTAGGCTGTTGTACAGAGAAGTTCTCGCATGGTTGGTAGTCTGCACTGTCTTTCCTTTCAAGTCCAACCAGAGCCTTTATTTGCCCAGTCTGGACTTCCATAACAATTACCTGCCCAGATTGAGCATTAAGTTCAGACAGCTTGCTTTCCAGTATGACAGTAGCACTGGTCTGTAATGTACTGTCTATACTGGATATATGCTCTGCTATTGGTTGGCAAGAAACTTGAATGAACAATATTATTAATGCAATAAGTTTGTTCTTCATCATTTCAAACCAATTTAATATTACTTGTTCCATTCTTTACATACTGAACAATTAGGGTCATGAACCGGTTTCCCATCTTTCAGAATAAATTTATGTTTGTAATATCCCTCCTCCTCTCTCTGTTTACATTTAGGACAATCTATACAGTGCATACCTTCTCCATCTTGTTGTGTACCATCTCTATTGTAAAATATAATGTAATCATGCCCATCTGACTTCGTTACCCTTTTACTTCCAGCTAATTTCTCATCATTAGGATAAAATACACCATCTTTGTATGTTCCATCATACTTACCTTTACAACTGGATAATGCTATTAGTATAAATACTACGCAACGGCATAGTATATTTATATTTAATCTCTTCATTGTAAATTCCTCCTTAGTTGATTAATATATAATTAAATTCATTCGGATATAAAACAATAATAGTTAACAATTATCTGCAATACTTATGATTAGAATATAATCGTCACAGGTTTATTATTGATTTTAGTATTGCCATAATACTTCTTCTTAGGATAATCCTTTAACAGATAATTCTTAGTTTCCGTAGGAATATTGGGGTCAGCTATATCATCTTCAATTTTACGCATAGGTACATATATACTCTTCCATTTGTCCTTACTGAGTATAGCATAATCATTGTAAAGAGCTATTGCAGTAACTGCACCATTATCTTGTACTTTTATCTTAATAATTACATTAGTGTTGCTAAACCCTCTAGCTTCTCCATTTACATCTCTAACCTCATCTGCATATATGAAGCTTGAAACTAAAATCATTACACAAAATAGAATTACTTTCTTCATATTATTTATAGACACCTTTAATTCCCTATAGGCTTTTAATTGTTAATAGTAGTGTGAGGAACACGACATAAAGTCGCACACTTCTTTAATAAAATTGCTGATTGATAAAGTAGATAGACTGTCTGTTTCTTAATATACTTGTATTATAGTCAGTGTCCCCTAACTAACTGTTATACAATAAAGAAGCGTGGGAACATTGAATATTACTACGTTGAGGCTCTGGACTGCCCTAAGTCAAGTAATAAACAATAGCCCACGCCAAACGATATATAGACTATCCAATATAAGATAGGTATATAACATTGACGTGAGCGTTCTTGCCTATTATCCTTGACTTATGAAATTGTCCAGATTTCAACGTAGGATAATATCTCAAACGCTCTTCGTTAACTAATATGTCCTTCCAACTTCCCAACGCATTAGGCTGTTAGAATTGCTGCAAAGTTACGAATTTACGTCTGATTGGCAAGAACTTATTGTTTATAAAATGCAGAAAGGCATTCCTACTCCATAAATCAAGGTTAGGAGCAAATTTGCAAAAGGTCTATATAAGTAGAAATTTATAAATTTACTCCCAACTTGAATTATTGGCTTGAAAGGCAGTTCCGCTCCATTCTTAATAATTGGTGAGCGCAACCGCCAGTAATCAAAAACTAAGGCAGTCATAGGTATTAAGTAGTTCTTCCTGCCTCAAGCCCAAGTATCTCTTAGTAATGGATACAGAACTGTGATTGAATAGCTCCATGAGTTTGACAAGTGCAAGCTCCGAACTCTCGCTGTTCATGTTATAGACCTGCCTGCCGAAAGTCTTTCTAAGGCTGTGGCATGAGAAGTTGCCTATATGCAGCCTATACTTCCTTTTAACCTCCTTGAGGATTACATTTATCCTCTGTATGGAATAGACCGTACCTTTCCGGCTTACCAATATAGGCGCGTCTATGCCTATAGGACTGATATGCTTGTAGCAGTCACAGATATGCTTCTGTAGCTGCATGTTAATTCTTACAGTCCTTTGCTTTCCCGTCTTGATTTCGATAACGGTAAATTCCTCCGCATCCAATATCTGCTTCCAGCGTAAAGCCAGAATGTCAGATATTCTTAAGCCAGTAAAACAGCCCAGAGCAACAAGAAGCGAAATTTTATAATTCCCGTCTTTGGCTAATTTCCTTATCAAGTTCATTGCCTCGCTCCATTGCAGATAATCTGCGGTTGTACTTGAATATTTAAGTGACATAACGTTCAGTCTTATAATGAAATGAATAAAAGTGAATATCATTTTCAAGTTGGAATATCCAACTTGCTGATAATCAAAGATACATTCACTAATAATGAAAGTGAACATTTCTCCCATTAACAGTAAGAGGACACCTATACCTTATTATATAGATGTCCTCCATACTAAGCTATCCTTTAACAATGGCATAGCCCAATAGCAGGATATATCCCACCGCTATAAATGGAAACAATGCCATTGCAATGAAGAATACCAAAGTAGCCAGTAACACGTAGAATAAATTCCGTAGCATAATCTCCAGTTTTGAGAAACCAGTAATAGGATATAATTCCAGATACAGCTAAGAAAGAAACCAGCTGTATCTTTCATCACCATGCAGAGCGGATGCAATACCCGTTGCCAGTTCTGTAGCGTTGTAGGCTCTATCCAGAAAGCTGTCTATATAGCTGCTCTTGTTGCTGCCAGTAAGCAGGTTGTAGAACTTCCACATGGATAGGTCACTGCCAAGACTGCCAAAGTTATCATCATTGATATACGCTTTAGCCACACTGTTTATCTGCGTATCAGTAAGCAGCATTCTGGGGATAGCCTTCTGCTGTCCTTGCGGTAACAGTGGGTAAAGTCGCATTCTCCCAAGTAACTGGCAGAACTGGTGCTCAGTCAGATATGAGCCGCCAAGTGTCTGCATCAGATGTATGTGCTTGGCAGGGTCGTACTTGTTGAACATTTCCAATACGGCACGATATAATTCGTTGGTATTGGTTACTTCCAAACAAGTAAGATAACCGTCCGTAGATACACATAAATTGGTGCAGACATTACAAATGAAGCCTATGAATACCTTAAAACGCTCTGCACCCTTTTTACTGTACAGATTGGTATGGTTATAGGCTCTCACTCCACCTACAGTAAGGGTCAGCCTATTACCGTTCACCGTCTCGTAGATGGTAGGTATTTCAATCACGAAAGCGCAACGCTCGTAATAAATGGTCTTGTCACTCTCCAATAACTGATTGGCAGGCTTATGTATTGCTTCTGGAATACGACCTTTGATAACGTGTGACACCCTTATATCCGGCTGTCCTATCCGTTCACCGTTAAAGAATGTATTAGCTGCATCCTGCACCGTCTCAATGAACGAGACGTGCGACAATGTAGCCTCGTTGTCTTTGGCGAATACTGGAATTATACAGTCGTCCCTCAAATGCTGTAAGGTCGCTTCAACTGTATTAGCCTCTATGAACAGAGGTCGTTTCCCCTTTGTATCGTCTGTTACAACCGTTGCATCCTCTGCAAATTCTCCTAAATTGCTGTTCCTTCTCTGTGCCATGACTGGCATAATCTGTAATGCTTCCATAATCTGTAAATTATTAAGTTGATAATTAGAAATTTCTCCATCTGAATGCCATATAAATGATAATGTACAGCACTATGGCAAACATTGCCTTTGGTGCTGCAATGAACGGTACAACGAGTATTGCACCAACCGTCAGAATTGCCTTTAAATCTTCCATAAGCGATAATTTATTGGTTAGTAATAAGTGAATTAAAGGGAATGGCACTTTATAATGTAATGCCCCATAGACTTCCGCAATTGTGCTCTGTAATACACAGACATTACTGTAGTAGCCAGTAATACCGTAGCCAAAGCGTTTGCGGTCTGGAATGCGATTGCGTTAAACCGTTCATTTCCCATCTAAGAGAGGTGAGGGACATTAGGGGTAACATGACAATAAAGCGCATAATATACACCTTATGCCTGCTTTCTGGCTGATAATTGCACTTTATGCAGTCTTAATAACTGTATGGAAAGAGTTTCCGTATCTGGAAGGGAGGGGGTATTATTTAGAGACTACCTAATTTGAGTTGGGGTATATAATGGAAATATATCCTATTAAAAGGTCGTATTGTGACAATACTTATAACATGATTATGGGGTTATCTTCATCCTCACTGTCAATTGGCGGTATATTCAATGTACTTGCTATATATTCCAACGTAATGTATTCCGGTTTGGTAACAAGTCTCCGGCTTAGCACATAAGGGAGGTAACAATGGATGAAAGGCTGTTCGGTCTCTATTGCATTCTGTAGATACACATTGACACTTACATGACTGGCATCTGCCAACCTTACAATATCCTCATCGGTCACATTAAATTTGGCGGCTATTCTGGATAGTATCTCATTGCTCCTTTTCACTTTATTGCCCACTTTATGTATCGTGTCATTCCTATCCGGAGGAATAATCCCATTATCAAGACACCAGTTATAGATTGTATGATATACCGATGTCAATAGAGGCTTGCCTTGCCTATTATTATGTGCCACTATATAATCCGGTATGATATGTCTGTTGGTAATCAGTATGCCTTTGGGTATATACTTCACTTGTTTAAGTTCTACAGCAAGTTTCAGTAACCTGGTCAGAGTATCTCTGTCAGTATTAAGCAGTCTTGACAGTTCACTGATATTTACTCCACCCTTATAAGGTTGTCTGCTGATATATTTATTGGTCTCATTTATACATACGGCTTTTAATTGGAGTAACAGACCTTTGACCTTGTTGGCTTCCTTGATGCTTGCAATGCCACTGCTTATGTCTTCACTAAAGAAGGCATTATTGATGTAGAAGTAATTGGGATAGCTTGAGGCAAAGTAGTATGTATTATGCGTATGTATCTCTCCTTTCTCATCTGGCATAGTCCTCCCATCTACTTTAGTGAATAGCGCCCTCTTGGAGATTAATGCAGGTACAATATTCTCGACTGTTCCTTCTGCCACCTTTATATTCTTGGCAATATTAGGATAAGTGAGCCTGCTGGTAACATTTAATTCATAGTTCTCTCTTGACTTTATATAGGCATATACCAGTGTAGCCGTAAATTTATTATTACCGTCTATCTCCGTTATTCCCTTTGTCAGTACTGTATATTGTTCCATTGAAAGCAATGTGTGCGTCATTAATGAATAGAATATCTTTACCTTCTCTCAGCATCTTACAGAAGTATGCCGCTCCAAAGAACTCCTTTGCTTCACGTCTGTTATTAAAAGCTGTCTTTGTTGGTACATGTATTATCATACCGTTATTTGGATTTATTAATTAGTAATGGTTGTATCTGCTTGCCTGCATAGGATAACACGACTTGTCAGCAGCCCTATTACTCGCTATCGCCATTCCATCATTTGTAAAGCAATGCGAAGCGTTGCGTACTAACATAAGTAGTGTAATTAAGGTAGTGAGTTAGGTAGTGAATAGGCCTCCAGTTTACCGCAAGTCATCCCTCCAGTTTACCACAACTTTATACCTCCAGTTTACCGCAAATATAGGTCAGCAATTAAATTCTGGTTGGTCAATGTCCTTGTTATAATTCTGTAGTGTTCAGTAAGCCAACCTCCGCAACGCCACATATATGGTGTAAACCTTGCCCTTCCTTCTACGCTTACATTTCATGTAACCGTTGAATTGCGCCCACATGCCGACTTGGAATATATTATCTTTAACTCCTTGCTTCAAAGCCTTAGCTCTGATTTCTTCATACGTGAATTCTTCCATTGTAATTATTGGAATTTGGATAGATTGATTTTATTAAGTAATCTGGATTGGTGTAGGGGTATCTGGATATATTTCCATTGAAGTAGCACAAAGGTAGTAAACTATTCAGATAGTAACTAACCATAATGCCGCACATTGAAAGAACTGTTTACAATGTAGAATAAAGCCCAATATTCCAAACGTCGGTATCTGGATTATCGGGCAATGGCGTATATTCAACCTTTTAGCATTCCGGGCATATAATACAAATATCCAGCCTAAAAAGGTTGAATGGTCCAGCTATATCTTCTCACTTACAAGCAATAGGGCTTTCTCTTTCTTAATCCATGCGTTCTGGGTATTGAAGTATTGATTGATAGTCTGTGCCGTAATCTTATTGGGTGGGGTTACTCTTAACAAATCAAAGATACGTATAAGTTCCTTCTTTATATAATCAAGCCTATACTTCCTTCCAACCTTGAAAGAGTTCTTAATCAACTGGATGACTTCCGTACCTTTAGCCTCTGCAAGATATTGCACAATAACCATACGTTCCTTAATTTTGGTATAGGAATAGTCAAGCTCCTCAATTCCGTCCGCACCCAACATTTCATAAGCTTTCACTATGAAGGGGTCTGCCTTCCTCAGTTCAGCTTTGAACTCACGCTCCTGCTCAGAGTAACAATTTCCTAAAAGTTGCAGCTCCTTTACGATAGCCTTCCTCTTGTCCTTGACGCTCATAGCCTTCAATTCCCGTCGGACTTTAAAGCTTTCATCATCCACGAAGTGATAATTAGTAACCCACATGAGGGCATTCAGTATATCATCATGTTGGAGATAGGCTGCATGCAGAGACTTGTTATCATGGTAATATCCGATAACGAGCGCATCATTTACATAATTATCAATGGCGAACCAGTTCTTATGTCCGTTCCTATCAAGCATCCTATTAAACGGCAGACTTTCCATTGCAGCCCTATAGGCTTCCCTTGCCCCTTTATTGGGGGCTGCATCATAGAACTTACGCAGTGTCTCATACACATTCTCACTCGTATCCATAAAGCTGCAAAGCTCTTCCTCACTCCGTTGGGGCAGGTCATAGTTCACATTGGTGATATGCTCGATTGAAGTGACCCCATTTCTGAACCGACCTATAATCTGGATTACATCGGAGAAAGGGTCAAGTGCGGTCTGCTCTGCAAAATACACATCAGTAACCATCATAAGATAGGGCTTAACATCCAATTCTATATCAAAGGCATTGAAGAAGCGGCTCGTGAAGAAGTTGTATTGCCTCATATTGTCCTTATCCCATTCGTCATAACACCGGATAAACTTGTTCTGCCTCAATTTATCCATACTCTTGGGAGCACAGAAGACGGAAGACCTATCCAATACTTTCAGCCGGGTCATTATAGAATAGATAAGGTCTATGGAGTTTGTAAATATGAAATAGGATTTGTCCTCGCTCCAATCAGTCAGTGCCGGGAACAGACTAATCACATCCCTTAATTCCATTATCACGTTATTGCATGGCTTTATATTCACCAGTTTGGAGCAATCGTATGTCGGCTCTATCTTCAAGGTCTTGAAACCGTACTCTTCAAAACGTGGGTCACTGAACTTTAGGGGAGTGGCAGATACCAGTGCCTTGCCTTTGAACTGGAAGAAGTCATCCATAGGCAGAACTATATTAGTTCTGTAATCCACATCCTTAACTGCCTTGTGCGCTTCATCTATTAGGTATAAGCATGTATCGTACATGCTTATACCTACTTCCAGAAATGCGTCCTTGACCTTAGGGAAACTTTCGGGAGTTGTGAGTATCTTAAGCCATTTCCCTTTACTGGATTGGATGTACTTAATGACATTCTCCAGAGTTATCCCTTCATATATTCCAAATAAATTATCGTTCTTATGTTTGGGCGATTTGCACTTACCCTTAATTACCGGGACATTCGGCTCTATGACGATGGAATGTCTGGCAGCCTTCAATTCACTATAGGTCGCACCAAGTCCGGTTATGGTCTTATATAGTATAATATCAGTGGGTATCTGTTCCAACACATCGGTAAGATACTGGTCGGGAGAACTGACTTGAATAGGGGGCAGGCTTTCCATCATATCGTTATACCATGTTCTCTTAAATAGTCTATAAGTTCCTGCTTCCTATAGAACTTGAAGAGTACCTTACCATAATCAAATGGAGCAATACCGGTAATATAACTACTTCTATCAAGGAACAGAGGTGTGAATTGAAGTGAAATCTCACTCCGTATGAACATCTCCAATACATGAAATTGGAAATCTTGTATATGTTCGGCTTCCTCAACTGTCATTATGGGCTTTGCGTCTATATCCTCCATATAGGACTTGCCGCACATAAGATAGCCCATCAACCAATCAAAACTGTTTTGGTATATTACATACTTGAATGCCTTGACATTATCCGTTCCAACCAATGCACACGGGAGATATTGGGTATTCTCGCTGAAGAACCTCACAACCAGCCTTTCACCTCTAAGCATCAGTTGCTTAATTGCATTGTGGGCATCAACATTATTATATCTTGTTATCTTCTCCTTCATATTATATCCATTTAACGCCGTAAAGATAAATAATACCACTCCATTATGCAACAGAGCGGCATTATAAATTAGAGTAAATGCTTCATTGCATCATCTAACTGAGCATTCTCAAAACTATCAAGATATATCTGTGTCACTCGTTCTGAACTATGCCCTAAAGACTCACAGATAACAGACGTTGATACTCCTGCACGCTTCAATACAGTAGCATAAGAATGACGAGCAACGTAACTGGAAATCTTCAACTCAATACCCAACTCCTTCCCAATATCCTCTAAATGCCCATTCACATTAGCCAACACATCATAAATTCTATTCCTTATCTGACGTGGAGAACGCTCTCTATTATCCAATATAGGAAATATATATCTACGCTGTGGGGAACGATAACGGTTCATTATTTCTATAGCTTTCTCTTGCAATGGTAACATTATCAACTTCTTTGTCTTCTGACGGACATAAACCAAACGTTCCCCTTCAATATTCTTATCTGTTAAACATGCCATATCAGTAAAGTTTATACCACCCATTAGGTAAGAGAACGTAAACATATCAACTGCCAATCTTTTATAGAAACGTGACCCTGACACATCATATTCAATAACCTGCTTCACCTGTTCTTTTGTTATAGCACGTTTGGCTGTCTCCTTATGTAATTTAGAGACTTTGTATTTCTTGAATGGATAGCAATCCACCTTCACTATACCTTCTGCCAAAGCCAAGTTATAGACAGCCCGCAATGTTCTAAACCGTATGCCAATGGTATTATCCGCCAAATCACAGCGTCTCAACCAAGATTCATACGCCCTTAACCAATTTACATCAATTTCGGAGAAGTAAATATCCAAATGCCCTCTATACTTCAATAGAGAGTTACATACCTGTTGTACAGAGAGCGCATACCCTAACCTACCCTCGTCTTTAAGTTGGGCTATATACTCATTAAACAGTTCACCAACCGTTCTAGCCTTCCGTGCAGGCATAACCGCTTCAATCAAAGATGCAGGTGAATACTCCCGATTCTCCGCGGAGAATTCAAGCACACATTCAGCATACTTCTGTTCTTGCTCATTAATAACCTTAATTAACTGTTCCCTATTGGGACAATTACGCTTAGGAGTATTCTTCTTAAAATCCCAATATTTAGGATTTACAGAGATTCCAAGACCGACATACTTCCGTTTGCCGTCTTTGCACACACAAATCATTAATGGATGCTCACCATTACTAAGAGTTTTAGACCTGTAGCACAGCACATTAACCGTTGCATTCATACATATTTCCGGTTTACATCTTGGTTTACATAAGTCGCATAAATCAACCTAGAAACGGGCTTAAATCAGGATTTGAGACAGAATTAATCAGTGATAAACGGATAAAGAAAAAGCTCTGCAAATCAATGATTCACAGAGCTTAATCGAGTACTCGAA
>OHDH01000770.1_pt1 | contig 13611 bp, 10 predicted proteins | sample 1566921 | NCBI WGS metagenome assembly OHDH01 (sample SAMEA3879585, study PRJEB24766) | human gut metagenome | biome: human-associated habitat; feature: feces | place: USA | collected 1985/1987
ACTCGCCGCTGAAGCGTTTTACAGTGACGCCGACAGTAGAAGCCGACGGCAATGATGTAAAAATAACGCAGCTGGATTTTGGCGGCAGCCCAGATGGCAATGACGCTTCGGAAACCTCGATGACCAGCGCCGATACGCATCTGGCTCTGCGAAATATCTGGCGCGCCGAAGGCAATAACCTGATGAAACGCATGGGCGACCTGCGCAGTGACTCGGAAGCAGCGCAAGGCGGAGTTTGGGCCCGTTACTACAGGGGCGAGTTGAGCGCCGACAGCGCTTATGACCGCAACTTCAGCCAGGATTATACTGCCTTCCAGGGCGGCATCGACAAGGTGCAGGACTATAAGGGCGCCAGCTGGCTGGGCAGTAAAGGCCATTATCTGGACGTTATAGCCCGCGGCAGCAAGCTTGCCAACGACTTCAAGCTGGTAGACCTGAGTGGCAATGCCGTTAAGGCCGACTACGACACCTGGGCTTACGGCATCAGTGCCGAATATGGCTACAGACAGAACCTGAATGCGGGCTGGTTCGTAGAACCGCAGGCAGAACTGAGCCTGGGACATATCAACAGCGTTGATTACATGGTCAGCAATGGTGTCAATGTCAGACAGGACAGTGTCAACAGTGCCGTGACCCGCGTCGGTATTTTGGGCGGCAAAGAGTTTACTATAAGCGGGCGTCCAAGCAACGCCTATCTTAAAGCATCGCTGCTACACGACTTTGGCGGCAACGGTGGTGCGGCCGGGTATTATGGCACTGATAGTCTGGCCCTGCAGACAGGTGACTTGACTGGGACCTGGTACGAAATTGGTCTGGGCGCCAATCTGGGCCTTGCCAAAAACAGCAACCTGTATTTTGACGCATTAAAGACCTTTAACGGTAATATCCGTACCGATTGGCAGATCAATGCCGGGTTACGCTTCACGTTCTAAGTGAATGATAATTGAATAAATGTTTAAGACAGGCAGAGGATTTTATTCCTCTGCCTGTCTTTTTTATTAGCAGTATTTAGAAAAACGGTGTGAATATTTTGGGGACGATGGTAAGCACAGTCTTAGCGCAGACGCCGATAGTCTTAAAGCCGCTGGCGTAATGCGCCCCAAGACTCGAAAAAGTTTTGCTCACAGCAAAAGTTAGCGTCTTGCGGGGGGGGACACGTGTGATATAATACGTAAAATTCTTCTAGTTTAACTTTTAATTTTAACAAAATATAAATCGCTTGATTAAAAGTTTTTTATCTTTTGGGAATAAAATAAAAGTTAAAAATCAGGCGGGCGTTGATTTGGGCTGAAAAATTATTTTGGGCACAGCAGAAATTTATGTGCAGGTTTGTCACAGCCGGAATAAGCGTGACCTGACCATGAGGGGAACATGGAAAGAAAGGATGGGTTGAAATGTTAAAAAAAGATTTGGCAAGAGCCGTCGCACTAAATTTAAGGGCGACGGCTTTAAGCGGTGGCGTTGCAAGGGGTTTATTGGCTGCGTCATTTATTTGTGCGGGCAGTTTTGGGGTTATGCCGATGGCGGCAAGTGCCGCGGTATATACTCCGGGTCTGATCACAGATACTGATGCTGCTGTTGTTGTCTGGGGGCAGCATTTGTTTGAAGAGGGCGAATATACGATCAGCAATGCCAACAATAATACTTTGAATGTAACAGTCGGCGATACGGGACTTATCAGGATCAATAACGGCGAAAAGCTGGTGGTCAATGGTAATCTTAATATCCATCAGCAGGGGCTTTCTTCTATCTACACCTTTGGTCAGCAGGTAGAAAAGGGCGGCGAGATGGTGATCAACGGCGATTTTTACTGGCTCAATGATATTTCGTCGCATGTTAATGGAGCGCTGCGTGAGAATTTTAATGTAGCCGGCAGAGCCGATTTTAATGGTTCGGTGACGATGATCGATGATAATGATTCGATCCCGTCGCCTTCGCAGACTACCTTTCAGGCTATTGACGGCGGGTTGATCAATGTAGCCGGCGATGCTTATATTTATAACCGTGTCGGCAATTATATCACCAGCGGCGCTAACGCTGTGTACGTAAAGAACGGCGGCATTATCAATTTCAATGGCAATACGACAAGGATCATGGCGGTCAGTAATGAGCCTGACGCTATCAGCGCTAAAAATGATACCAGCCATGCTTTGAGCAAAACCCAGGTCAATATCAATTCCAAAACTACCCAGATCCTTGGTTCTATAGATTTGGCCGGGTTTGGCAGTGTCAATGCGGTGCTGAGCGGTAAGGATTCATACTGGTATGGTGATGAAAAGAATGCCGGTTATTCTATTTTCCCAACTACGGGTACTTTGAATATAACTGTTAAGGATGGCGCTGAGTGGGGTTATTTTGGTGACAGCAGCCATTATTCGCAGGGTAAGGGCGTAACGGCTCTGACTTTGGAAAGCGGCGGTATCGTCAATCTGTATGACGATTATCTGAAACAGGAATGGCATAATTATGGCTTAGATTCGGTGTACAGCAGTATTAACAATGTGAAGCATGATTATGTTTATATTGGCAATTTGAAGGGGCAGGACGGTATTTTCCAGCTGGACCTGAATTCCAGTGATAAGAGCCAGAGCGATATGATCTATATCAAAAACGCGACTGCCGGTACGGGCGAGCATTCGATCCAGGCGTATGCGACGGATGATTTTTCGGCGATCAGCGCAGATAATACCCTGCGTTTTGCTACAGTAGGGGCTGGCGCTGCCAATAAGATAACTTTTAAGGATTCGGAAAATATTTACGGCAAGAGCCTGTGGGATTACGAGCTGCTGATCGGCAGTGAAGATTATGATGTGAGCGACCCGGAAAATGCGGTGTATAACGATAAAGCTGCGGCGAATGCAGAGGTGAACAGTATTTTGGGCAACGGTGCCAAGAACTGGTTTATTTATGGTTATCAAAGGTCGCAGACTGTTAATGCCCAGTCGCTGATCGCAGTTAATGATGCTTTGTATGCTACGTGGATCAACGGTAATAATACTTTGCGTAACCGTTTGGGCGAGCTGGATTATCATACGGATAAGCATGGTATGTGGGCCCGCGTTTATGGCGGCCAGCTGAAGGGCGACAGCTTTAAAAGCAGCTATCACACGTATCAGATCGGTTATGATGCGGCTTTTGCCGATAAAGACGGCAAGCAGAACGGCGTCTGGTACGGCGGCGCAGCTTTGGAATACAGTAAAGGCAATGCCAGCTATACTGCCGGTAATGGCGATATGGATACGGGTGCAGTGGCTTTGTATGCTACGAAAAAAGGTAAATACGGCGATAATGTGGATATAGTTTTGAAGCATGGCAAGCTGAAGGGCGATATCGATACTTATGGCCGGATCACCGACAGCGGTGATTTTGATACCAGGGCTACCAGCCTGAGCTTTGAATATAACAAGCGGCTGACGCAGAAGGACGGTTTCTTTATCGAGCCGCAGGCACAGTTTACTGTGGGACATATCGACAGTACGGAATATACGACGAAGAATGGCACCCGGATCAAATATAACGGTATGGACAGCGCTATCGCCCGTTTGGGGCTGGCAATGGGCCGCGATTTTGAGAAAGGCAATGTGTATTTAAAGGCTTCGGCGCTGCATGAATTAGGCGGACGGGGAGAGGTAAATATGCTGGCATCAGACGGTTCCACTTTGAGCGAGAGCAAGGATTATGGGGATACCTGGTTTGAGCTGGGCCTGGGCACGAATTGGCGTACTGGTAAGAATAACAGTGTTTATCTGGATATTGAGCGCAGTTTTGGCGCAGACATCCAGAAGCAGTGGCAGATCAATGCCGGAGTGCAGTTTCAGTTTTAAGGGACTTTGAAAATAAAATAAAAAGCGAGAGGGTTGAACAGGATGCAAAGAAAAGAGTTGGAAAAGGCTATTGCAATGAGTTTGGTATTAACAGCTTTTAGCGGCGGTGTGGGGACTGCGGCAGCTGTGTATTATGATTCTGCGGGAACGTATAATGTGGGCGCGCAGACTGTTACTGATGTAAAGAATAACGCTTTTCCCGGTTATATGCCTGGTTATCTGGCAACGGCTGATGCGGCTGTCAGCGGTAATGGCGCCGGTGTAGTGATGAATGTCAGCGGCGGCGCTTTTGGGGTCAATATCGGCAGCAGCTATAACACTGGTTTGGATGCCCACGGTATTGGCGCTTATAACGGTGCGGAGATCAATTTTGCAGCCGATACTACATTGTCGGTCAATAATGCCGCTACTCATACAACGTTTGATAATCATGGCATCGTAGCAGGGACGGATTCGGTGATCAGGATCGATTCGTCGGCTGTTGATATCACTGTCAGCAACGGCAGTCATAACAGCGGTCTGCGTGTTTATAAAAATGGTCAGATCATCGTCAGTAATCCGCTGACAATGGACATCACTGCCGGAACGGCCGGCGGCAGCGGCGCTGCTTATGGCATTGCTGTCGATACGCATCTTGGCGAGGCTGGTGATGCCGGTCATATCGAGACCGGTGCGGTAACAATGACGATCAGGGGCGGCAGCAGTGCCGGCGAATATGATGCAGGCATTGCTGTAGAGCAGAGCGGTAGTTATACTGCTAATGATAAGGTTGATATTACTGTGAGCAACAGTGCTAATGGCGGCCGTGTTGCCGGTGTCCAAAACCGTGGCGACGGAGCCGTGGTGATGCAGGATGTGAAAATAGCGGCCAGTAGCAGCGGCAGCAGTGAAGCTTTTGGTATTTATAATTATGCCGGCGGCAGCTATAACCTTAAAAATCTGGATATTACTGCGTCCAGCACTGGGGGACAGGTCGTGGGGATCGCCAATATCAGCAGCGTTTCCGGTAAGGTATCTTCTTTTGAAGCTGCTGATATCACGATGGAGCTGCAGGGTAACGGCAGCGAGGTCTATGGTATCCAAAATGGTCTGGATAGTACGAATGCTTCTGATTTTAAAGCAGGCTCGATCAATATCAAGGCCGACAATAATGGTAATATCATTGGTATAACTAACAAGGTGGGCAGTACTTTCAGCGCTGGGGATATCGTGATCGATGGTACTGGCAAAAGTTTTATGTTTGGTATTGAAAACCAGACTGCCAATCAGATGGGGCTGGAGAACGTTACAGTCAAGCTGACGAAAAAGGACGGTGGTGGTGGAGCTACTGCCGGGATGCATGGGATCTGGAACCCGGCTGTTGATTTTGCGGCTAAGAATACAACGGTGATCCTGGATAATACCAAGGGCACGGATAAGACTACCGGTATCAATGTCGGCAGCTATAAGGCTGATATCGATGGTGATCTGGGACTGGATATCAAGGGCAATACCGGCGATGTTGTGGGTGTTAATGGTACGACTGAGGTTAGCGGTGACGTGAACGCTGTATTGAGCGGCGAGAAAAATGTTACTGGCATCAATGGTAATGCTACGGTTACCGGGGATTTGAATATGTCGGTAAATTCCCATGGCGCTACATATGGTATCAAGGGCAATACTACAGTCGATGGCAATGTAAATATGGTAGTTGTCAGTGACAGTGGTGCCGGGGTTGCCGGTATCAGCGGTACTACATCTGTTATCAAAGGCGATCTGAATATGTCGGTTACCGGCGGGCCTGGCCATATTTACGGCGTGGACGGTTCGCTTGATGTAGACGGCAATACTAATGTTGTTTTATATGGTGCGAACAACGGTAATAATTATGCTCTGTATGGCAGTCATATCAATCTTAACGGAGCGGTCAATAATATCCATGTTTATGACCAGAATGGCAATGGTTTACGCTGGGCCGGTGCTATCCGCGGTAGGACGACCATTGCTGATAATTCTGTTACTAATGTGAGCGTGGTCAGTACTGGCAGTAACAGTATTGAGATGATGGATGGTCTGCGTGAAGGTCTGAATCTGGGTAAAAACGCGGTGCTGAATGTGGCGGTGATCGCGCCTGATGCTACGGTCGGCGTTGGCAACGAGCAGCAAAAAGGTATGGTAGGTATTTTTGGCTGGAGTGACAGTACGCCGATCATTTTACAGGAAGGTTCGCAGACTAATGTGACGATCAATGGCTGTGCTGTCAATTCCGCCGGCTATAACGGAGCTATTGGTATTTCCGGTACAGCACAGGCCAGCGGTGATGTGAACGTCAATATTATCAGCGAGGGTGGTATCGGGTTGGTGGTAGTAAGCTATGATACCAACGATGCGGTATATAACGGCGATGTGATCGTCAATACCAATAAGGGTACTGCGGTAGCGACAGTAGACAGCAGCAATGCTGCCCGGGTCGGTACAAGTTCGATCACTATTGATCCGGATGCAGGGAAAAAGGTGCAGCTGGTGGGTGATGTAAAGCATTTTGATGATGCGGCTATGCTTAATAACGGTGCGGCTATCGACATCAGCTTTAAAAATGCGGCTTCGTTCCTGACCGGTGCCAGTTTGGGAGCCAATAATACTGACAGGACGACCAGTCTGTCTTTTGACAATGGTTCACTGTGGAATATGACAGGCGACAGTGTGGCGACGCAGCTGGTGAATGATAATGATGCGACGATAGATATGACGCAGGGCGCCGATACTTTGGCTGTAGCGGAGTATCAGGGCGACGGCGGTAATTTTATCATGGATACGGATCTGGGCAGCGAAACTGACGGCGATAAGATCACTATCGGTACGAAAACTACTGCCGGTGTAACTTATATCCAGGTGAAGGATGTCAGCCTGACGAACGGTCTGGGTGAGGTGACCGGTGTGAAAAACCTGCTGCTGGTAACAGATAACAGTGCCGAGCAGGCTGCGCAGTTTGTGGGCAAGGAGCTTAATGCCGGTGGCTTGTGGGATGTGACGCCGACGATCGAAAACGGCCTGGCAGCTTTGGACGCTAACGGTAATCCTGTAGGAACGGTCAACGAGTGGTATCTGACGAAGATTGCGAAAAAAATCAATAATGATACCAGTGTTTTGCTGGATGCAGCCGACAACAGCTATGCTTTGTGGCGTAACAGCAACGATACCCTGCGCAAGCGTCTGGGTGACCTGCGTCACCGCAGCAACCAGACTGACGGCGACGGCTTGTGGGCCCGTTATACCGGCGGCAAGTTTGGCAGCGGCAGTTTTGACAGTCATTATAATATGTACCAGCTGGGCTATGATAAAGCAGATAATGCCAAGAGTACTTATGGTTTTGCTTTGGAAAGAGGCACAGGGCGTGCTGATTACAGTCTGGGCAGCGGCAAGGACAAGCTGTTTGCGGGCAGCCTGTATGGCACCTGGTATGGCGAACATGGTAACTATACCGATGTAGTGGCCAAAGCAGGCTTATTTGATACGGACATCAATTCCTATGGTGATTATCCTGATAAAGCCAATAATAAAAATCACGCTTACAGTTTGAGCATCGAATACGGTAAAACGATAGAGCTGAGCAAAGAACGCGGCGTCTTTATTGAGCCGCAGGCGCAGTTTATCATGGGCCGTTTGAGCAGCAGCAGCTATACGACAGACCGCGGCAACCATGTTTATATGGGCGGGGTCAACAGCTACATCGGCCGTTTAGGCTTTGTGCTGGGACAGAAAACGTCTGAGAATAATGATGTGTATTTCAAAGCTAATGTGCTGCATGAGTTTGGCGGTGACCGCGATATTTATATGCGTGCCGCTAACGGCGAGACCTTGAGCGACAATCGTGATTATGGCGATACCTGGTTCGAGATGGGTCTGGGAACTAATGTCAAATTAGGCAACAGCAGCCATTTTTATGGCGATATTGAACGCAGTTTTGGCGCCGATATCCAGAAAAAATGGCAGATCAACGCCGGCGTACGGTTTGAGTTTTAAGTGAGCGCCGTTTCCCTTTTGTTTTTCAACAGGGTATAGCAACCCTTGCTCTGTTTGAAAATATTCCCTTAAACAGCCCGGTCTAATGGCCGGGCTGTTTTATACAATAAAACCACTCAACTGCATAGTTGAGTGGTTTTACGTTACTTAATCCCAGCGTTTCAAAATATCGGCTACGATTTCTTTGTCTGTTTTTTTACGTTTCTTTTTTTCAAAGTTACGATAATTGTTATCGCGGTGATCGGTCGAATAATCTGCATAATCTATGTCGTTATGTTCATATTGCTCATAGCTGCGGTTGTAGTCGCCGTGGCCGTCGTCCAGAAGCAGGGGTACGAAGCCGGCAGCGGCAGGCAGCTTAAAGTTTGTCATGATATTTTCCATACAGCCCTCCGTCATCAGTTGTTGATCGTTATGTATATTTTAGCACGGATATAACGGCCGGTAAATGTTTTTGCGGCGATTGACAAAAATAGGCAACGGTTATACCATAAACACATAAAGGGGATGTTACTGTGAGTAAATCGTATAGAGATCAGTTCAAAGAAGAAAGTGCCAGACGCAGACGCCGTCAGCAGAAACAGATCGCTGCTGTAATAATTTTGATTGGCGTGCTGGTATCGGGTGCTTTGTGGTATTTGGACGGGCTAAGCAAAGAGCGGCAGGCTACGCAGCAAACTATGCAGACACAGACTGCGACGCCGATTGAGCAGCCAAAGCAGGAGGTAAAGCCTGAAAAACCTGCTTCAGAACCGGCGAAGGAAGAACAGAAGCAGCCGGCAGCGGTTAAAACGGTCTATACGATATTGATAGATAAAAGTGATTACAAGCTGTATGTGCTGAAAGACAATGAAGTCGTTAAGCAGTGGGGCGTTGCCGTTGGTGTTAAGCCTGGGCAAAAGCAGCGTACCGGCGATATGACTACGCCGACAGGTAATTTTGAGGTGGAGGAGATCTTGGATGCGTCGTATTGGACGCATGATTTTGGTGACGGCAAAGGCGAGATCAAAGGCGCTTACGGGCCTAAATTTATTTCACTGGTAACAGGTTGGGACGGCATCGGCATCCATGGCACACACGCGCCGGGATCTATCGGTACGATGGTTTCGGAAGGCTGCGTGAGAATGAGGAATGACGAGCTGCTGGAGCTTCTGCCTTATGTTCAGGTTGGCAGTAAAGTCACGATCAGAGAATAAATTGCTTTAAAATTCAGCACATAATGGCTTTTATACTGCCATAGCTTGACAAAAAGGCGATTCTGCGCTAAAATAACATCGTTGCGGAACTATAGCTCAGTTGGTTAGAGTACCTCGTTGACATCGAGGGGGTCACTGGTTCGAGTCCAGTTAGTTCCACCAAATTGAAGAGTAACCCCATAACTTCGTTAGAAGTTATGGGGTTTGATTTTTTATCCTTTTGTCCATTGATATTCAGGATCTTCTTCATCAGGCTGTGGAATAAACTCGAGCGGTTGACCGCCAGATTGCCCATATACTGTTTGACCGGATATTTCTGACAATTGGGTGATAAAGGATTTTTCGTTCGTAGAATTACCAGTTTGGGAAGGAAGTTCATCAGCTGCATAACATGATGCGAGATAAATAGCTCCTTCATAATTAACAGGGAAAAGATGCCTTATGCGATTCCATAGTTGGCTGGGAGTTAAACTCAGTGATTTAGCGCCATGCCCACCAATAATAGCAGATGTATCAGAACCATGTGCACTAATGAAGAGATTTTCATTTTTACCCAATTTTAATCGGTTTAATTTTGGGTCATTGTATAGAATGCACCTGGAAAAAACTTCTTCGTATTCTTCGATTTCTTTGAACGCTAAATCTACTAAAGTTTGGTCGTCGTCACAAAAAACAATAATCATAAAAAACACTCCTCTTCTTAAATATTGATTAATTGTTTAGTTTTTTGAATTTTAATTAAATATCGAAAGGGCCCTTTCTGTATTTAATATAGCAGGTAATTACTGCACTATGGTGGAAGTGAATTAAACAGAAAATAATATAGTTTAAATTATTAGAAGAAGAAAAAAATTAAAGCATAAAATACAAAAGCACCTGCGTGAAAACGCAGGTGCTTTGTGCTCCAGGCGGAGCAAAAGATATCGGCTCATCAATATCAAGTGAAATTATAACACAAATAGCCATTGCTGGCAATGTTTTATTATTTTTCTGTTTTGTCTGCCGGCTGTTTATTTGCAGTTTATAATTATTTTGCTGGCCGTCTGACGCTGAAATAGGTTAAAATATAGGTGCAGGCTGCGGTGAGATATCGGGCAGCAATTATAAAGGAGTGAGTGAAAATGGCAACAGTATACCCTTTTAAAAAATATAATTATAATGTTTTGATAGATGATAAATCAGTAGGGCATTTTTCAGAGGTGTCGGCACCTAATATAGATGTCGATCCGATTGAATACAGGGAAGGCAATCATCAGGCCACTGCACCTGGGAGAATGCCGGGTTTTGTAAAGTTTGGCAACGTGACACTGAAATGGGGGATGGCTGATTCGCAGTATTGGACGGATTGGTTTGCAAGTATTAAGAAGGGCGATCTTGAGCGGAAAAATGTGCTGATCGAGCTTTTGGGTGACGACCAAAAAGCCGTAGCACGCTGGCAGATTTTTAACGCCTGGCCTGTTAAGTGGAGCTGTTCTGATGTTAGCACTGGCAGTGAAGAAATAGCGGTAGAGAGTCTGGAACTGGCCCATGAAGGGCTGAACCGTGAAGTTTAAAACAGTCTTTGAAAATAATAAATTTTAGATATTGTAATGAGGTAATTTTTATGCGTAAGATTTTAGCAGGCAGGATCTACCGGCATTTTAAAGGTAAGGCTTATAAAGTGCTGGTCGTAGCGCAGCATACGGAAACAGGTGAGCAGTGCGTTGTTTATCAGGCCTTGTATGGTGATTTTGCCTATTATGTACGGCCTTATGCGATGTTTGCTTCCGAGGTTGATCGTGAAAAGTATCCCGAGGCGGAGCAGCAGTACCGTTTTGAGCTGGTAGAAGAAAATCATGACTGATCATATTTTAAACGGTGTACTGGGGCTGGCGGTAGGTGATGCTTTGGGCTATCCGGCACAGGGCAAAAGCCGCGAGAGTTTAAAATTCAGTCCGGTACTGGCAATGCAGCAGGGCTTGTGGTCGGACGATACCAGCCTGACCTTGTGCACGTTGGCGAGCCTGCGTGAAAATGACTGGCGGCTGGATTACTATGATTTGATGCGCCGTTTTGCCGGCTGGCTGCAGGAGGGGTATCTGACACCGGAGGGAACGGCGTTTGACGTTGGCGCGACAACGAAGCAGGCGCTGCTGAATTATTTGCACAGGATGCCGCTGGAACGCTGCGCGCCTCGTAACCAATGGAACTGCGGTAATGGTTCTCTGATGCGGATCTTACCGGTGGAGTTTTATCTGCAGTCCCATCCGGAAGCTAATCGTTATGAAGCTATCAGGAATGTGTCGGCACTAACTCATGCGCATATTTGCTGTACTTTGGGCTGCTTTTTATATTGTACTGTTGCCGGTGAGATCATCCAGCACCGTGAACGCTTTAAACTGCCTACCTTGCTGATGCGTGGTGTGGCGAAAGCTGTGGAGGAGCTGCGGCAGGTGGCCGATGCCGATGATAACCGGGAGCTGCATTATTACAGCCGTATTATTGACCGCAGTTTGTATGATCTGCCGGCTGCTGAGATCGAGAGCAGCGGTTATGTGGTAGATACGCTGGAAGCGGCGTTGTGGTGTCTGGCTAATACGGATTCGTACCGTGAGTGCCTGCTGTGGGCAGTAAATCTGGGTGACGATGCCGATACGGTAGCTGCTGTTGCCGGCAGCCTGGCAGGTTTGTATTATGGCTATGACAGTATTCCGCGCGAATGGCTGGCCGGGCTGAAAAATCTGGAAGCGATAGTCAGAGTGTGCGGTTAGCGTGATGAAGAAAACTACAGAACGATATGGAGACAGGAATGACAGTAGCTTATGAGTTGATCAGAAGTAAACGCAGGACGCTTGCCATCGTGATCGACAGCGAGGGTAAATGCAGCGTACGGGCGCCGCTGCAGGCACGTTTAAGCGATATAGAAGGCTTTGTGCAGGAAAAAACCGCCTGGATACTGCAGAAGCAGCAGCAGTATGCTGCCGTGCAGAAAAAGCGGCAGTTTTTAGTGGCAGACGGAATACAGCTGGCTGTATTGGATAAAAGATATACTTTGCGGTTGGCAGAGGTGAAAGAGGTGCAGGAAAATGGTGCGGTATTGCTGTGCCCGCAGCGGGATTCGCAGCAGGCGCTGGAAAAATGGCTGCGTGGGCAAGCCTTACTGGTTTTGCAGGAGCGGACTGCATTTTTTGCGGAGCAGATGGGTGTCACTTACAAAAACGTGAAGCTGTCGTCAGCGGCGAAGCGTTGGGGCTCTTGCAGCATGAAGGGCAATTTGAATTTTTCCTGGCGGCTGGTGTTTTATCCGTCGGCAGTTTTGGATTATGTAGTCGTGCATGAGCTGAGTCACATCGATAATATGAATCACAGCTGTCGGTTTTGGCGGCGTGTAGCCAGCATTTTACCGGATTATCAGGTGCGGCAGCGTTATTTGCATGAGCATTCGTATATTTTGCAGTGGTTAAGATAAAAACCCGCTTCTATAATTTTATAGAAGCGGGTTTGATCTATGTGCGTATTAATGATTTATTGACGTTTGGGCGGCAGCTGAGCTAACATGATAGCGGCGAAGACCAGTCCGCAGCCGCTGATTTCGCGCAGGGAAAGCTGTTCGCCCAGCAGCAGCCAGCCTGACAGAACGGAAAAGACGGATTCCATGCTCAGAATGATCGAGGCCAAAATAACATTGACGTATTTTTGACCAAGGATCTGCAGAGTATAGGCGATGCCGCAGGACATGACGCCGGCATACATAATAGGCAGCCAGGCCGCCTCAAGCGCTTCCCAGGTAGGAGTTTCGTAAAAGAAGATCGCCGGCAGGCTCAAAATGCCGCAGACGGCAAATTGCAGCAGCGACATCCGCACGCCGTCTACCATAACGGCAAAGCGTTGGATGGCGATGATGTGCAGGGCGAAAAAGCAGGCGCAGACAAAAATGATCATATCGCCGTAATTGACGCTGAAATTTTCGTTGATGCAGATGAAGTACATGCCGGCAGCGGCGATCAAAACACTGAGCCATTGCAGCCTGGTAACGGCTTTATGGAAGATGAGCCCGAACAGGGGCACGATAACGATGTAGAGGGTGGTAATGAAGCCGGCTTTACCGACAGAGGTATAGCCTATGCCGATCTGCTGCAGCGTACTGGCGATCGTCAGCACGATACCACAGACGATGCCGCCGGTGATCAGGTCCTGACGTTCGGTCTTGTTATCAGTGCCCCAAATAGAAAAAGGCTTGCCGGCCAGTCGGTCAAAAAAGGCTGCGCAGGGGATCAGAAAAGCGGCGCCGATCAGCGAACGGATTCCGTTGAAGGTGAAAGCGCCTACGTGGTCGGCACCGACGCTTTGCGCTACGAAGGCCAAGCCCCAGATCAAGGCGCAGAAAAACAGCATCAGGCTGCCTTTAAGTTGATGTTGCTGCATCTATAACACTCCCTGTTATTTATAAAAGTAAGAACTTTTATATTTTAGCATTATTTTAAGGAAAGTTTAAGTATTTATGCAAAATTTTATAATTCGGAAAATTCAGTGGATAGCGCATTGATGACAGATAGTGTTATAATGAGGATAAATATTTAGAGTAGCTGGGGGCAGACTGATGAACAGGG
>OHDH01000777.1_pt1 | contig 13559 bp, 14 predicted proteins | sample 1566921 | NCBI WGS metagenome assembly OHDH01 (sample SAMEA3879585, study PRJEB24766) | human gut metagenome | biome: human-associated habitat; feature: feces | place: USA | collected 1985/1987
AAGATCATCAGTTAAACCTATTTGCGAAAAATGCAAAGTCATCAAGAGAAAAGGAAGCATCAGAATTATCTGTGAGAATCCGAAACACAAACAGAGACAGGGCTGATTCAGTTCTTGTCTTATTTGTGCGAATGGGGTAATATGCGCATTTTTAATGAGCTAAAACCCGCCAAATTATGTGCGGCTGCAGTGGAACGCCTGGTAGGGTTGTTCACACTGTTATCATAATCAAACAGCCGGGATAGCTGCTTTTTTATGTCTACATACCGAGGACATAGAAGGGACATATCCAAATAAGAAGAAAGACGGATGGGACACACATTTCAGGCCGCTGACAACGGAGCTGTCTCAGATGATTTCTGAAATAAAGTCACAGCGTCAGGTGATTTGAAAAATGAAACAATATAACAGGTGCAAAATGCATCGGATGAATTAATGGAGGTTAAAAAGCACATGGCTCGTATTGCAGGTGTAGATTTACCAAGAGAAAAACGCATCGAAATCGGTTTGACATACATCTACGGAATTGGTAGAACAAGCTCTAGCCGTATCCTTGCAGCAGCAAACGTAAATCCTGATACTCGTGTCAGAGATTTAACAGACGATGAAGTAAAGAGAATCAGCGCAGTAATCGATGAGACTCAGTTAGTAGAAGGTGATTTAAGAAGAGAGATCGCTTTCAACATCAAGAGACTTCAGGAGATCGGATGCTATCGTGGAATCCGTCACAGAAAAGGTCTTCCGGTTCGTGGACAGAAGACAAAGACAAACGCTAGAACACGTAAGGGTCCAAAGCGCACCGTTGCAAATAAGAAAAAATAATGCAGCATAGAGGAAGTTCTCTTTGTGTATTGTAGCAAACAAGAAGAAATCATTCGTATCAGTCGATATTTTATATTTTAGAGAAAGTAGGTTAGTTTAGATATGGCTAAAGTTACAAAAAAAGTGACAAAAAAGCGTGTAAAGAAAAACGTTGAACGCGGACAGGCACATATTCAGTCATCTTTTAATAATACAATCGTAACTATCACAGATGCTGAAGGTAATGCTTTATCATGGGCAAGTGCCGGTGGTCTTGGATTTAGAGGTTCAAAGAAATCTACTCCATATGCTGCACAGATGGCAGCTGAGACAGCTACAAAAGCAGCTTTAATCCACGGATTAAAGACCGTAGATGTTATGGTTAAAGGACCGGGTTCAGGAAGAGAAGCAGCGATCCGTGCACTTTCTGCATGTGGTCTTGAGGTTACCAGCATCAAAGACGTAACTCCAGTACCTCACAATGGATGTCGTCCACCAAAACGCAGAAGAGTTTAATTAGGAGGGAAAGACGAAGATGGCAGTAAATAAAGTTCCTGTTCTGAAAAGATGTAGATCACTTGGTTTAGAGCCAAGTTACCTTGGATATGATAAAAAATCCAACAGAGAGTTAAAGAGAGCAAATAAGAAAGTTTCCGAGTACGGACTTCAGTTAAGAGAAAAACAGAAAGCTAAATTCATCTATGGTGTTCTGGAAAAACCTTTCCACAACTACTATGAGAAAGCTGATCAGATGAAGGGCATGACTGGTACAAACTTAATGACCATGTTAGAGTCCAGATTAGATAACGTAGTATTCCGTATGGGATTCGCTAGAACAAGAAAAGAAGCAAGACAGATCGTTGACCACAAGTTCATCTTAGTAAATGGCAAACAGGTTAACATTCCTTCTTACTTAGTAAAAGCTGGCGATGTTATCGAGATCAAAGAGAAGAACAAAGGTCTTCAGAGAATGAAAGACATCGTTGAAGTTACCGGCGGAAGATTAGTTCCGGAGTGGTTAGATGTTGACGCTGAGAAATTACAGGGAACTGTAAAAGAATTACCTTCCAGAGAGCAGATCGACGTTCCTGTTGATGAGATGCTTATCGTCGAGTTATATTCTAAGTAATAGTTAAGCAAATTACCCGAGAAGGAGGGACTTTGTAGTGTTCGATTTTCAAAAACCAAAAATTGAAATCGCAGAAATTTCAGAAGACAAGAAGTACGGAAAGTTTGTTGTAGAACCTTTGGAAAGAGGCTATGGTACGACACTTGGTAATTCTTTAAGAAGAATCATGCTTTCTTCTTTACCGGGTGCTGCTGTCAGCCAGGTTAAGATCGACGGTGTTTTACATGAATTCAGTTCCATTCCTGGCGTTAAGGAAGATGTAACTGAGATTATTATGAATATCAAAAATCTTGCCATCAGAAATAACAGCTCTACAAATGAACCTAAAGTTGCTTACATTGAATTCGAGGGCGAAGGTGTAGTCACAGCAGCAGATATCCAGGTTGATTCTGATATTCAGATTTTAAATCCGGATCTGGTAATTGCCAATTTAAATGGCGGACCTGACTGCAAGCTTTACATGGAGCTTACCATTACAAACGGCAGAGGCTATGTAAGTGCAGACAAGAATAAGACAGAGGATATTCCGATCGGCGTTATCGCTATCGACTCTATCTATACACCGGTAGAAAGAGTAAATCTTTTAATTGAAAATACCCGTGTTGGTCAGATTACAGACTATGATAAGCTTACTTTGGACGTTTACACAAACGGTACCTTAGAGCCAGACGAGGCAGTCAGCTTAGCTGCTAAGGTTTTAAGTGAGCATTTAAGCCTTTTCATCGATCTTTCCGAAGCTGCTCAGCAGGCTGATGTCATGATCGAGAAAGAGGACAATGCAAAAGAGAAAGTTCTTGAGATGAATATCGATGAACTTGAACTTTCCGTTCGTTCTTATAACTGTTTGAAGAGAGCCGGCATTAACACAGTCGAAGAACTGACAAACAGAACACCGGAAGATATGATGAAGGTTCGTAACTTAGGACGTAAATCATTAGAGGAAGTTCTTGCTAAATTAAAAGAGTTAGGACTTCAGTTAAACCAGGGAGAGGAGTAAAGCGAGCGCTTTATATTCCCCGATACAGGCAGAAACAGTAAGACCATGCGGCATGGAGTATGTCTGGTGTGCGGAGTGTATGCATTCATTGCTCTGATATGCCTGACGAGGAAATGCGTCAGAGACAGTCAGAGGGATGAGGCAGACGAGATTCTGACACACGGATCATGAGTGGCACTTGGAATGGCACTGTGCGGTATCACAGAACCACTCCGAAACAAGAATATGGCGTCCGGTAAGTAAGTCCAAAGCGCGTGGCCGGATGTTCCACAAAATGGAGGATATTAAAAATGGCAAAGTATCGTAAATTAAGCAGAACCTCTAGCCAGAGAAAAGCTTTATTAAGAGGTCAGGTAACAGCATTATTAAACAATGGTAAGATCGTTACCACAGAAGCAAAAGCAAAAGAGGTTCGCAAAATCGCTGAGGGAATCATTGCTTTAGCAGTAAAAGAGAAAGACAACTATGAAGAAGTTACTGTAAAAGCAAAAGTTGCCCGCAAAGATAAAGACGGTAAGAGAGTAAAAGAAGTTGTAGACGGTAAGAAAGTTACTGTATACGATGAAGTTGAGAAGACTATCAAGAAAGATAAGCCATCCCGTCTTCATGCTCGTAGAGAGATGTTAAAAGTTCTCTACACCGTAAAAGAAGTTCCGACTGAAGCTGCCGGAAGAAAGAAAAACACCAAAGAAGTTGATCTTGTTGCTAAATTATTCGATGAGATCGCTCCGAAATATGCAGACCGTAACGGTGGTTATACAAGAATCGTAAAGATTGGTCAGCGTAAAGGTGATGGCGCTTTAGAGGTATTACTTGAGTTAGTATAATCACTATCCAAAATATGAGAACGTGAAAAAAGCCAGTCCAGGCTGCAGATGATGCAGACTGGGCTGGCTTTTTTGTATGTTGTAGATAGGTTTGGATATCAAAAGGTGGTTTTTAGATTCTTGAGTGGAAAATTGCACTAAGCCGAGGCTGTTTTGTGCCGTTGTATGAAAATAAGAAAATTTGTTTCATACGAAGTTTCCGGTCGAAGTCTGTTCATATGTGTTGAAAGATGTTATGCTAAACATGATATATAGTTGCCGTGCTAAAATGGAGGGATTGAAAATGGCAAGACCGAAAAATAAACAGGAGTTAATAGAGGCTGCAAACACAAATTATGAGAAACTGCTTTCTATGATTGAACGGAGAACAGAAGCGGAGAAAAGTGCACCGTATGATTTTCTGGATGATGAAAAGAAAAAGGAAGCACACTGGAGACGTGATAGAAATTTAAGAGACGTACTGATACATCTGAATGAGTGGCATCTGCTGCTTTTAGAATGGGTCAAAAACCGTGAAAACGGCAGCAATAAGCCATTCCTGCTGGAAGGATATAACTGGAAAACGTATGGTGATATGAATATGGTATTCTTTCGGCGCTGTCAGAATATTTCCGAAGAAGAGGCACTCGAACGGTTTAAGGATTCACACAAAAGAGTGATGGAGGCATTAGATACGTTTTCACAGGAAGAACTTTTTACCAGGACTTATTATCCATGGGTGGGCGGAAGCTGTATTGGAAATTATTTTATCAGTAATACAAGCAGTCATTATGATTGGGCGATGAAGAAAATGAAAGCACATAAAAAGCGGGTTGGATAAGAAATGTGCCTGCATACCAATTTGAGATTTTCGCTGCCCCGTTGCAATAAATTACTAAGAGAAGCAACCAGCTATGAAAAAATGGTACAATGAAGAATATGAATTTGAAATAGAAGTTACAGGGTTTTTACGGGGAGATCACACAGAACATTATTGCAGAAATGGGGAAGAGGTTGGGGATCAATATACCTGCACCTATGGATGTCCGGTCAATAAAGATGGTCAGGGAATCTGCTCAAAAACAATGATGATGCTTTATCCACTCATGGAGGCGGTTAGAAGTGGCGGAGATCTTGAGAATCTTGGCGGAAGCAGCAGATATGTGAATGATATCGTGTGTCCGGACGGATGTGTGATGTTCCGACTGACGGCAATACCGTTAGGAAATGAAAACTTCCATAAGGGTGGATTTTGGAAGGAGCAGTAGGATATGGCATCAAGTAAGGAATATTTACAATTTATATTAGGACAGTTAGCGGAGTTGGAAGAAATCTCATACCGGGCTATGATGGGCGAATTTATTATTTATTACCGCGGTAAAATCGTTGGTGGTATCTATGATGACAGGCTGTTGGTAAAGCCGGTAAAAGCGGCACTTTCCTATCTGTGGGTCATAAAGAGTTTTTGCAGGGATTGTTCATTGCGATGTATGGGGAGCTGCCGGAGGCGAAAGGGAAGAAAAAGAAGTAGGAAGGTAAAATAAAGATGTAGTACAAAAAGTAATTGATAATTAATGAAATTTATCGTACTATAAACATAGAGAATAATTGTTGAAAAGATAGTTATTCTATAATATTGGAGTGCTTCGCCACTTTTTGAGAGCGAATTATATATGTTGGAGTGCTTCGCCACTTTTTAAGAGCGAGTTATAATGTTAGAGTGCTTCGCCGCTTTTGAGAGCGAATTATAATGGATAAATAAGAGATGGCTTGCCATCTCTTATTTAGTTCATGATAAGAGAATGTTCGCGGAGTTTGCCATCTCTTATTTATGTGAGTAATGAGGGAAATTAATCGAGTGCTGGCGTGAAGATTTGACAGGTATTGCGATAATTTGAGAGACGCACAAAGTGCATTTTTTTATTGTTTATAATAATGGGACGGTTTATGTAATGTATGAAAATATTGTTTTGGGGGAGGAAGAATGGCATTATCATTTTACGACATAGATAAAGATTACGTTAAATACTTACAAAAAGAAGAAATGAACGAGAGGGACTTTACTAAGGTTCCGAATATAGAATATCCGGGAAATTTGCCTAAGTTTACATGTGGAGTAGTTTTGGATGTTCATGAATATAAATATTATGTCCCGGTATCATCTTACAAAATGCAAAAACCGGATAATATATTGATAAACATTGAATCTGAACGCTATAACAAAGTGAAAGGGGCACTGCGGTTTAACTATATGTTTTCAGTTCCAGATGAATGTATAAAGGAAAGAATAATAGCGGATGATCCTAATAAAATTTTGTTAAATCTGGAGTGGAAATTTTGTAATGAGAATGAAATTCGCATAAGAAATAAAGCAAAACAAACTTACTCAAAAGTAATAAATAAAGTAAATCCAAGTATTGTAAATAACAGTTGTGATTTTAAATTATTAGAAAGATTGTGTGCCGAATATCAAAAGCAATGTTAATGAAATAAGGAAAAATGAGAAAGTTGAATTTTAACAACTCTGTTATGCAGTAGGAGGAGCATGCCACTAGGCATGCTCCTTCTGCTCTTTTGCCAACGGCAGCGTAAAGATAAACTCCGTACCAACGCCTTCCGTGCTGATACAGTTGATATTTTCTCCATGTGCCTGGATGATTTCTTTTACAATGGAAAGTCCAAGTCCGGTGCCCTTCTTGTCTTTTCCGCGGGAGAGGTCTGTCTTGTAGAAACGATCCCAGATCTTTTTGATGCTGTCTTTTGGAATGCCGATTCCGGTGTCTTTGACGGAAACAAAGACTTTCTCATTTTTTTCGGTCGTCTCGATCGTGATTGCGGAGTTTGCGTGGCTGAATTTGAGCGCATTGTCGATCAGGTTATAAAGTACCTGCTGGATCTTGCTGAAATCAGCGGAGACAAACAGGGTTTCGCCGCTTAAGATCAGGTTGAAACTGATATGCTTTTCCATGCAGGTTCCCTCAAAAGTCTGTACCGTCATGCGGATCGTATGATTGATATCAAAGCTTGTGATATCGAGCATGACACCGTGTGAACCGAATTTATTTAATTCCAGAAGGCTCTTCGTTAATTTGTTCAGGCGCTCCGTCTCAAACAGGATGATGTTTAAATATTTATCCTGCATTTCCACCGGGATCGTTCCGTCGAGCATTGCCTCCACATAGCCCTTGATTGAGGTCAGCGGGGAGCGGAAATCGTGTGAGACATTGGAGACAAATTTTCGCTGATCCTCCTCAAGGGTGTTTAATTCATTTGCCATATAGTTGAGCGAGGCAGCAAGATAACCGATCTCATCATTGGAGTGGACATCGATCTTTGCCTCAAAATTTCCGGCGGCATATTCATTGGCGCCTTTGGCAATTTTGCGGATCGGGATATAGACGATCCAGGTAAAGAGTGCTAAAACAACAAACGCTGCCAGAAATAAAAGTGCAAACGTCTGATAGGAAAGATTGGTCAGCAGGTTGGATAAATTGACGATGGAGCTGACCGGTTTATGTATGATCACATAGCCGCGTACTTTGTAATTTACGGTGATCGGTGAAAACACACTTAAAGTTTCCGTGTCAAAATGACCGTAAAAGGTTCCAGTGCGGTAATATTTACTTCCAAAATCAGTTACGTCAAAATCAGGAATTACTTCCGGCTCTGCATTTTCCACTGGAGAAGTAGCAGAAGCTGTGTTTAAAAGGATCTGTCCCTGCTTATCGATGATCCAGATTTCACTGGAAAGGTAAGTGCTTAGGGTGGAGAGCTGTGTTTTCATTTCCTCTAAGGTTGTGGAACGCTTAAAATAGTTTTCCGCATAGTTAGAGGAAATCAGCGCAGACTCCCGGTAGAGCGTCGAGGCATCCCGGCGCTCTAAGAAGTTAAACGTAATGTGGTAACCAAAGGTTGAAATAATAATAAAACAGATCAGTCCATAGATCAGATAGCCGCCGAGCAGTTTGGGGTAGAGTGTCCGTTTCATATATTTTTAACCTCAAATTTATAACCAATGCCCCAGACGGTCGAGAGACTCCAGCTGTCATTGTCCTTTATTTTTTCACGGAGACGTTTTACATGGACATCCACGGTGCGGGTGTCACCAATGTATTCGTAACCCCAGATGTGATCGAGAAGCTGTTCTCTGGTAAATACCTGGTTCGGCGAGGATGCAAGGAAATATAAAAGTTCTAATTCCTTTGGTGGCATATCGATTGGATTATCTTTATAAATAACGGAGTAATTGGATAAGTTGACGATCAGATCCGGGTATTTCACACATTTTAATTCCGGCGCTGGCTCTTCGACTTTGACAGGCTGGTAACGGCGCAAAACGGCTTTGACGCGCGCAACAAGCTCCTTGGAATCGAACGGTTTCATGATATAGTCGTCTGCGCCAAGCTCAAGACCGAGTACTTTATCAAAAATCTCGCCTTTTGCAGAGAGCATGATGATCGGCACGTTTGCTTTTGCACGGACCTCGCGGCACACCTGATAGCCGTCGATGCCCGGAAGCATCAGATCAAGAAGAATCAGGTTCGGGCTGTACTGCTCAAATGCTTTTAAGGCTTCCTCCCCGTCATTTACGATTTTTGTATCAAAACACTCTTTGGTAAGATAAAGAGAGATCAGTTCTGCGATATTGTTGTCGTCATCGACGATCAGTATTTTTTGCTTTGCTGCCATAAAATTGCCTCCTGTTAGTTGTGTATTCTGGTTGTAAATCAGACGAAATGGTATTGCTTGGGCAGTGTATTTGTACGAAATCAGTCTTTAAATTTGGCAATCGTTACGCCGGCATCACCTTCGCCATATTCGCCGAGGTGGAATGATTTCACATATTTTAGCCGTTTTAAATGCGCCTGCACGGCATTGCGCAGTGCACCGGTTCCCTTGCCGTGGACGATGCGGACAGACGGAATATGTGCAAGGTAGGCATCATCTAAATATTTATCCAAAAGAGCGATCGCCTCGTCGGTGGTCTTGCCGATCAGGTTGATCTCTGTGGAGACGGATGCGGACTTGCTCATTTTGATTTTGCCGGCACCGGTACGGCCGTATTTTTTGCTGGTCGGAGAAGTTTCTTCCTCTAACAGGATCAGGTCGTTGATGTTGACAAGGGAGCGCAAAATTCCCATCTGTACATAAAGGTCACCCTTTGCGTTTGGCAGGGAATGCACGGTTCCGTTTAAGTTCATGCTGATGACTTTGACGCGGTCGCCAATGCGAAGTTTCTTTGGAATCTTATGGTTCGGCGCAGCATTCTTTTTCTGGTCAGACATTTTTTTCTGTGCGTTGTTCATCTTATCGCGCAGTTTGGTACGTTCTTTTTCCATTTCGCTGACGGGAGCGTGTGCGGTGCCGTATTTATTGAAATTGCGGATCGTTTCATCAGCAAGATCTTTGGCTTCTCTGATGATATTGTAAGCCTGCTCATTTGCTTCGCGCAGGATCTTGTCACGGCTTGCGTCTAAGCGTTCCTGTTTCTGTTCGAGCTGTTCTTTTAGTTTCTGGATTTCCTCTTTATACTGATTGATCTCAAGCTGTTCTTTTTCAATCGTGATACGGCTCTTTTCAAGGTCAGCTAAAAGATCCTCAAAATTCATGTCATTTTCACTGATCCGTCCCTTAGCGTCCTCGATGATATCTTCGCTGAGACCGAGTTTCGTGGAGATCGCAAATGCGTTACTCTTTCCGGGAATACCGATTAAAAGACGGTAAGTCGGGCTTAAAGATTCCACGTCAAATTCACAGCAGGCATTTTCCACGCCGGAAGTCTGCAGGGCAAATACTTTCAACTCACTGTAATGAGTGGTTGCCATGACACGCGCACCGTACAGTTTTAATTTCGATAAAATGGAGATCGCAAGTGCGGCACCCTCCGTCGGGTCAGTTCCGGCACAGAGTTCATCGAAAAGCACGAGGGAGCGGTCGTTGACCTGGCTTAAAATGCGGGTGATGTTTGTCATGTGGGAGGAGAATGTACTTAAAGACTGCTCAATACTCTGCTCATCTCCGATGTCGGCAAACACTTCCTCAAAAATTCCAAGCTCCGAACGCTCGGAAGCCGGGATGTGAAGTCCTGCCTGACCCATCAATGTCAGAAGGCCGACTGTTTTTAAGGAGACGGTTTTACCACCGGTGTTTGGACCGGTAATGATAAGCAGGGTAAAATCTTCTCCGAGGCGCACGTCGATCGGCACTACTTTTTTTGCGTCGAGCAGTGGATGACGGCCTTTTTTGATATTGATCCGTCCATCTGTGTTGAAGGTCGGGGCAACACCATTGTAAGTCTGTGCGAAGGCTGCTTTTGCAAAAATAAAATCAAGTTCCGTGAGTACGTTATAGTCGGTGTGAAGCTGCATGGAGTATCCTGCCGTTAAGTTGCTTAAGTTTGCGAGGATGACTTCGATCTCTTCTTTTTCTTTGATCAGTAACGCTTTGTATTCGTTGTTTAAGTTTACGACAGCGAGCGGTTCGATAAAGAGCGTGGAACCGGAGGAGGACTGGTCGTGCACCATACCGGGAACCTGCGATTTTGCCTCGGCTTTGACCGGCAGGCAGTAGCGGCCGTCGCGCATCGTGATGACAGCATCCTGTAAATAGCTGCGTGTGGTCGTGTTGTTGATCATCGAGTTCATCTGTGCGCGGATCTTATCGTTCATGCCACGCATGGATTTGCGGATGGAGCGGAGCGTACTGCTGGCATCGTCCGCGATCTCGTCCTCCGATAAAATGCAGCGGCGGATCTCATCGCATAACGGTGTGAGCGGCTCAATCTGATCGAAAAATCCGGTCAGTGAGTCGACCGGAAGTTCGTCTGTCCCGTCTGCTGCGGCAGGACGGTCCGGTCCGGTGTGTCCGATGCTGGTGCGGGAAAATGCTTTTGAACGTTTTGCTGCCTCTAAGAGAGAGCAGACGCGCAGCAGTTCCGTGATGCTTAAGGATGCACCGATCTCTAAACGTTTCAGCGAGTCATTGACACTGTGCACGCCGGAAAATGAGAGATTCCCACACCGGAACAGACGGCTTAAAGCATCCTTTGTCTGGAGCTGAAGCTGCTCAATCTGGGCTTTGTCTGTGATGGGACGCAGTGCGAGGCAGCGTTTTTTTGCTTCCGGACTGCATGCGTATTCAGACAGCTGATTTAAAATTTTATTATATTCTAAGGTTTTTAAAACTTTTTCATTCATAAAACAAAAGTACTCCATCATCGTTTTAGCTGATCAGTTTTTATTATAGACCAAAGTGAAGCTGATGAAAAGAAGAGTTTGGCAGGAATTGCGCAAAAAAAGAAAGTATTGCAAGCGTATGTGTTTCAATTTATAATATAGATTGGTATGATTTTTCATGTATGGATCAAAAAGTAAAACAGATACAAGCTTGATTGCATTTGAAGGTGCGGCAGGAATGTCACTGCCTGGAAAGGAATATCATGCAGGAAAACAAACAGGATAAATATGAATTTATCAGTGAAAAAATAAAGGAAAAACCAGTGAATAAAAAGAAATTGGTATATCACGTATGCTTTGTCGTGCTTCTGGCAGTTTTATTTGGAATTGTGGCAAGCGTTACGTTCGTGCTTTGTCAGCCGAAAATGGATGATCTCCTTCATCCGAAGGAAGATCCGACCATCACGATCCCGAAAGATGAACCGGAGCAGGAGACAGAAACGGAAGATCCGGATACAGAGACAGAAACAAACGAACCGGATTCTGAGGCTCAGATTGTGTATGAACAGCTTACACTGGCAGATTTCCAGACATTGCAGAATGAGATGTATGCGATCGGAAAGCAGGCGAATAAGTTTATCGTGGCAGTGACCGGTGTCAAGAGCAATACGGACTGGTTCAATAATGCCTATGAGAGCAAGGGACAGGGTTCCGGTATTATTATTGCAAACAGTGGTCAGGAACTGTTGATCCTGACTGAGAGGAAAGTCATTGCAGGAGCGTCTTCTGTCTATGTGACCTTTGTCAATGACGCATCGGTGGAAGCCTCTATCAAAAAATACGACGGAAATACGGGAATTACCGTACTCAGTGTTCCGGTGGATGAGATTGATAATGATACCATGAATCTGATCTCAGTCGCAGGGCTTGGCAATTCGCTTGCCATTACGCAGGGAACGCTTGCGCTTGCAGTTGGAAGTCCGCTTGGAACGAATTATTCCATTTTGACAGGAAATATCACTTCATCTGCTTATTCCATTTCAACAATTGATGCGAATTATGATATTTTTACAACGGATATTGTGGGAAGCAAAAACGGAAGTGGGGCACTTATCAATTTAAACGGCGAAGTGATCGGTCTTGTCACACAGGGATACAGCAGTGAGGGCGATCAGAATACGCTGACAGCAATCTCTATTTCAGAATTGAAACCGGTGATCGAGATGTTGTCCAATAATAAAGATATTCCATACATCGGTCTGGAAATCACTACAGTTACCAATACGATCGCAAAAGAGAATGATATTCCAAAGGGCGTTTATATTAAGGAAGTAAAAATGGATTCGCCGGCGATGGCAGCAGGACTACAGAGCGGTGATGTCATTACAGAGATTGACGGGGAAGCGGTGATCTCGGTTGATGGATATCAGACAAAATTGCTTTCCCTCACACCGGGCGATGTGGCGGAGGTCACGATTCAGAGACAGGGAAATGATGGTTATACGGAGATTAAATGCCCTGTAACGGTCAGTGTTTTACAGTAATACAAATACATAATTTGGAGGTAATAATTGTTATGAAATATATTGAAAGTCTCCGCGAAGGCGAGAGGATCAATGAGATTTACCTGTGCAAGACAAAACAGTCTGCGCTGACGAAGGCAGGCAAACCTTACGAAAACGTTATTTTACAGGATAAAACAGGAATCCTGGATGCAAAAATCTGGGATCCGGGTTCTGTTGGAATCGATGATTTTGATTCGCTGGATTACGTTGCTGTTATGGGAGATATCACAAGTTTTCAGGGAAATCTGCAACTCTCTATCAAGCGTGTCAGAAAAGTGCAGGAAGGGGAGTATGATCCGAAGGATTATCTTCCGGTCAGCGAGAAAAATATTGATGAAATGTATGAGGAGCTGTGTGGCATTATCCGTTCGGTGAACAATCCGTATTATAAAAAATTGTTAAGCAGTTTTTTCTTAGAGGACAAAGAGTTTGAGAAACGTTTCAAATTCCACTCCGCAGCGAAAACCGTTCATCATGGTTTTGTGGGTGGATTGTTAGAGCATACGCTCAGTGTGACAAAGCACTGTGATTATTTTGCAGCTTATTATCCTATGTTAAACCGCGATCTGATTGTGACTGCGGCGATTTTCCATGACATCGGAAAATTGGAAGAATTATCTGTTTTCCCGGAAAATGATTACACAGATGAAGGACAGCTTCTGGGACATATTGTAATCGGTGTGGAGATGATCGGAGATGCAGTCCGCAATATCCCGGACTTCCCGGAGAAACTTGCGAATGAATTAAAACACTGTATCGTTGCACATCACGGAGAACTGGAATACGGTTCACCGAAGAAACCGGCACTTGCCGAGGCGATGGCACTGAATCTTGCAGACAATGCAGACGCCAAGATGCAGACACTGACAGAGTTATTCAAAGATAAAAAAGGAAATGACTGGCTGGGATATAACCGCCTGTTTGAATCAAATATCAGAAAGACAGTTATCTAATGATGCAGAAGAATGAAATAGTAAAGGTAAAAATAGAAGATATCGGAGTCGGAGGAGAAGGCATCGGCAAGGTGGATGGATACACGTTGTTTATCAAAGATGCCATCATCGGGGATGTTGTAGAGGCGAAAGT
>OHDH01000781.1_pt1 | contig 13526 bp, 7 predicted proteins | sample 1566921 | NCBI WGS metagenome assembly OHDH01 (sample SAMEA3879585, study PRJEB24766) | human gut metagenome | biome: human-associated habitat; feature: feces | place: USA | collected 1985/1987
TAAGAGTTCTGAACTGATCAGCCCAAGCCATAACACGTCCGAACTCACCAGCGATTGTAGCATCAACAGTCTTAATTGCTCCATCGTAGATGTTACCGGTTGTACCATCGATTGAGATGTAATCTCCCTCATGGAACTCTTTGCCAGCTAATGTAAATTTCTTATTTTCTTCGTCCATAGCGATATCGCCACATCCGGATACACAGCAGGTACCCATACCACGTGCAACTACGGCTGCGTGAGATGTCATACCACCACGAACTGTTAAGATACCCTGGGAAGCTTTCATACCAGTGATATCCTCTGGAGATGTCTCAAGACGTACTAATACGACTTTCTCTCCTCTTGCATTCCACTCTTCAGCATCCTCTGCTGTAAATACGATCTTACCACATGCAGCACCCGGAGAAGCACCAAGTCCTTTTCCGATCGGTGTAGCAGCTTTTAATGCAGCAGCATCGAACTGTGGATGAAGTAATGTATCAAGGTTACGAGGATCGATCATAGCAACTGCCTCTTCCGGAGTCTTATGTCCCTCGTCTACTAAATCGCAAGCAATCTTAAGTGCAGCCGGAGCTGTTCTCTTACCGTTACGGCACTGAAGCATGTATAACTTCTTGTTCTCAACGGTGAACTCCATATCCTGCATATCATGATAATGATTCTCAAGAGTCTCACAAACTTTTAAGAAGTCTGCATATGCCTCAGGGAATTCTTTCTCCATCTGAGCGATTGGCATAGGTGTACGAACACCTGCAACTACGTCCTCACCCTGTGCATTGATTAAGAACTCACCCATCAGTTTGTTCTCGCCAGTTGCCGGATCACGTGTAAATGCAACACCTGTACCGGACTCGTTATTTAAGTTACCGAATACCATAGGCATTACGTTAACTGCAGTACCCCAGGAATATGGGATATCGTTATCACGACGATATACGTTTGCACGTGGGTTGTCCCATGAACGGAATACAGCCTCGATAGCAAGTTTTAACTGCTCAACAGGATCTGAAGGGAAATCTGTACCTAACTGGTTCTTGTACTCAGCCTTGAACTGCTCTGCTAATTCTTTTAAGTCTGCTGCTGTGAGGTCGATATCGAATTTAACGCCTCTTTCTTCTTTCATCTTGTCGATAAGCTGTTCGAAATATTTCTTACCAACTTCCATAACTACGTCAGAGAACATCTGAATGAAACGTCTATATGAGTCATATACGAAACGCTCGAATGCAGGATCCGGATTACCTTTGATCATTGCAGCAACTACTTCGTCATTTAAACCAAGGTTTAAGATGGTATCCATCATACCTGGCATGGAAGCTCTTGCTCCTGAACGAACAGATACTAATAACGGATTCTCAAGATCGCCGAATTTCTTTCCGTTGATCTCTTCCATTTTCTTAACGCCTTCCATAGCCTGAGCCATGATCTCGTCGTTGATCTTGCGACCATCTTCATAGTACTGTGTACAAGCCTCTGTTGTGATTGTGAATCCCTGTGGTACAGGAAGTCCGATGCTTGTCATCTCTGCAAGGTTGGCACCTTTACCGCCAAGCAGGTTACGCATGGTCATGTCGCCTTCGCTAAACATATACACCCATTTGTTTGCCATTTTGATAATTCCTCCTAAAATAAATTACTATGTAATTATGGACACCGTATTTGTTTCCATAATCAAGCCATGTTATGTGCCTTTCTAAAACGCACATATTTATTCTAACATATTTTGTCTAAATAGCAACATTTTTTTTACTGTTTTTCCCTGTTTTTTTGTAACATTTTCACAATGTAAAACTTTGTTCCGTTATGTGGAACATTTTGGATTTGTTTATTTCTTTTTCCATTTTGCATACAGTGTGATTTTCCCCGTGCTGCCTTTCTTAATAGAGGTTACCTTTCTGGTACATTTTTTATCACGGTACCATCCTTTAAACACATACCCTTTTCTTGTTGGTGCTGCCAGTTTTATCATCTTTGAAGTAATGGTATATGTTTTCGGATTTTTCTTATTATTTTTGCCTCCGTTTAATTTGTAGGTAATGGTGTACTTTTCCTTTGCCCATTTTGCATACAGTGTTACTTTTCCGGTACTGCCCTTCTCTATGACAGTTACCTTTTTCTTAAATTTTTTATCACAATACCATCCTTTAAACACATACCCTTTTTTTGACGGATTTGAAAGTTTTATCGTCTTTGAAGTGATTTTATATGTTTTGGGATTCTTCTTATTATTTTTGCCTCCATTCAGGTTATATGTAATCTGATACTGTGCTGCTTTCCACTGGGCATATAAAGTTACGACCTCATCTGCTTTTTTTGTCAGATTTTTTACATAGGCATTTTCCTCATAAAAGGTTCCCTTCCCATCTGGCTGCCTATTCCAGCCTGCAAATGTATATCCTTTCTTTTCAAACTTATTTTTTGAAAGTTTTTCCTTCTGACCCGCCGCACATGCTTTCTCACTCATTTTCCCTTTTGCTGCGCCATTGCCGTCAAATTTTATTTTATAAAGATATGGACACACGACAACCGGAACATTCCTCTTAAATGCTTCTGCATTGATTTTATCTTTGGAGAGACTGGTTATTACATATATTTTTTCAGGTCCGTCTGTCGTTTCCCAGGAAAATGCTTCGCTGCCAATCTCTGTAATCGTCTTTGGCAGCCTTATCTTCCCAAGCACGCCGCCGTCCTTATAAAACGCACAGATTCCAATTGTTTTTACCGCGGTCTGGGAAAGATCAAGTTCCCCCGTTAAATTTTTACAGGATAAAAAAGCATAACTGTCAATCGCCGTTAATGTTTTGGGGAATTTCACGGTTTTTAATCCACTGCAGGCAGAAAATGCACTACCGCCTATTTCTGTAACCAAAGTCTGGGATAAATCCATTTTCTCCAGTGAACTGCAGCCTGTAAATGTGCCAAATCCAATTTTCGTTATATTCTCTGGCAATTTCACCGTTTCCAATGCACTGCACCCCTCAAATGTTCCTTCCAATTCCGTTATCCCTGTCTGTGACAAATCTGCTTCTTCCAACAGCGTGCAGTCTGCAAACACACCCGCTCCATCATTCACTTCCAGCACGTCAATATCTTCAAATCCGCCACACTTTACCTGACGGATGTTTTTATTTTTTACAGCAGCTAAGTCGAAATACCAGTTTCCTCTGCTCCATCTATAAGAAATCAGACTGTAATACAATCCATCCTTCAGCAAGCCATCAACTCTATATATCTGATGATTTGATAATTCTGCAATCTCCTCCGGGGACAGGTCAAAATACCCGTCAGAATACCCCTGATACTCCCATTCTTTATCTACCGAATAAGAGTTGCGGCTGCACCATGTAGCATCTGCAAAAATCCATTTTCCATTTTCACTGTCATAAACAGCATTGTATTCATGGGCATGCCCCTCTAAATCCATGCACGGAATTCCAATGGAAATGCACAATGTTCTCATAAGGCTTGCATAACCCGAACACATAGCACGCTTTTGCTCGTACACCTCATACGGTGACCAATAACTTGGCTTATTATTATAATAGGCATAATAATCATAATAAGTTCTGTCCGCAACAAATGCCATAATCGCTTTTATTTTCTCATACTGTGTAGTACACCCGGCTACAGCCTGTAATGCAGCCTGTCTTAATTCCTCAAACTGGGCATCTGTTATAGCATTCCTTTCAGGATCTGTTAAAAAGTAATCCGGGTCTGCATATTTATTAATCAGAGTCCAGGCCTTCTGTTCCGCTGCAATCTGCTCTTCACTTGCGTCCCCCTTGATTGAAGTTTCTTCCCGTTCTTCTGTTTCTTCTTCCATTTCCGGCAGTTCTGTTTCTGTGTCTGGCTGCTCTGTCTCCTCCGGCTGTTCTTCTGTGTCTGGCTGCTCTGTCTCCTCTGACTATTCTTCTGTGTCTGGCTGTTCTGTTTCTTCCGACTCTGGCTGCTCCGTATTCTCCCGTTTCTCCTGTTCGCCTGCCTGTGTCTCCTGACGTTCACGATCCATCAGATCCAGTTCTTCCGTATCCGCATATTTTTCATTTACTTTCTCTGATGCCGATTCCGTTTTTTCTGTCTCTGCAATCACATTCGCCTGCATATTTACCGGCATCCCACCAACCAAAACAGTCGCAGCCAGCAATGCCGTAAAAGTTTTTTTCATCCTTCCTTTCATAAACTAAAACTCCTCCTTCATTTGTACCGCTATGTTACATTACCTTTTCTATATAACCGCAATACGACTATTTTCAATTGTTTGCGAAATCATTTCTATCATATCTCCGCAGACTATCTGCCTGTACATACTTCAAAATATTTTTCTTCTCCTCCGCGAGGTGCGCATCCCGCCCGGAGGGCGTTTTCATTTATAGGACGTAATTTCCTATGAATGAAAAACAGACGGATCATTCCCACCCAACAGGAATAATCCGTCTGTCTTTTTCTTTTTATTCTCCGCTTCGAAAAATCCTAGAAATCTACTTCCGTGTCATAGTAACAGCATTTCAACAGCTTTTCCATCTCCTCCTGGCTCGGCTGTCTCGGGTTTGATCCTGTACATGCATCTAAGATTGCATTGGCTGCGATCTCCGGCAGTCTCTCTAAGAACACTTCTTCCGGTACAAAGCCCTGCTCGGTCGGATAACTGTCTGCACCATAATTCTTAATACAGTGCGGAATCTTTAAGTCATCATTCATACCACGCAGATATTTGATCAGAAGTTCCACTTTCTCGTCTAATGAATCACCGCCAAGTCCCATGAAATCTGCGATCTCACCATAACGTTTCTTTGCAGTTTCATCTTTGGCGTTAAATGCGATCACTTTCGGCAGATACATTGCGTTGGCTGCACCGTGGATGATATGTGCGCCGTAATCCGCAAATGCAGCACCGGTCTTATGTGCCATGGAATGTACGATACCAAGCAGTGCATTGGAAAATGCCATACCGGCAAGACACTGTGCATTATGCATGTTATCTCTCTTTTCCATATCCCCGTTATAAGATCCTACCAGATCACGCTGGATCATCTTGATTGCATGCAGGGCAAGCGGATCTGTGAAATCACAGTTCGCTGTCGATACATATGCCTCGATTGCATGTGTCATCGCATCCATTCCGGTATGTGCTACCAGTTTCTGTGGCATTGTCTCTGCAAGTTCCGGATCAACGATTGCAACATCCGGTGTGATCTCAAAGTCAGCGATCGGATATTTGATACCTTTCTCATAATCGGTGATGATGGAAAATGCAGTTACCTCTGTTGCAGTTCCCGAAGTTGAGGAAATCGCACAGAAATGCGCTTTCTTACGAAGTTTTGGAATACCAAACACCTTGCACATATCCTCAAATGTGATATCCGGATATTCGTATTTGATCCACATAGCCTTTGCCGCATCGATCGGCGAACCTCCTCCGATCGCAACGATCCAGTCCGGACCAAACTCTTCCATCGCCTTTGCGCCCTTCATTACGGTCTCCACCGATGGATCCGGCTCAATTCCTTCAAAAAGCTGTACTTCCATGCCGGCTTCTTCCAGATACTGTTTTGCGCGTTCAAGAAAACCGAAACGTTTCATGGAACCACCGCCTACGCAGATAATCGCCTTTTTGCCTTCAAACGTCTTTAATGCTTCCAATGCCCCTTTTCCGTGATACAAATCGCGTGGTAATGTAAATCTTGCCATCTTTCCTCCAATCTGCCGCCATCAAAAGGCCGCCCCCTGACACATACACATGCCTGTATTTTTTGTGTCATTTACTGTGTGCAACTTTTATATAACCATCACATATTTTGTTAATTAAATAACAATATGTATTGTAATATTATATCACATCTTTCAAAAATAAGAAGCATTTTTATGCATTTTTAATAATTCTTAATATTTTCTAAGCATTGTTTTTAAATCCACATTTTGGACAGATATTTCCTCCCTTATATACATAACCACAGCGGAAGCAGCAGATCGTATCATGTTTTTCTTTCGCCAGATAAGAAATATTTCGCGAATCCGGTTTTTCCTGTAAATAATGAATAAATTCATTCAATACCCCGGCATATGCCGTGAGCTGCTTATTTTCTACCGCATATGGAATTTTCGTCTTTTTCCCATTTTTCTCTGTCACATACACACCACGGTTTAAAAGTCCTGTGGATGCAGTGATCTCATCTATGGACGGAACATCAATACGGTAAGATGTCATCAGTGTGCTGTAATATAGATGTTCCGGTGTCAGGATAATCCCCTCTTTTCCACTGTTGTTTCTCGATGTGTCCACCACAAAAATCGGATATTCAAACAGACCGTTTCCTGCGGCATAGGATGCCATGGCATAATCGATAACCTCTGTTTCCTGCGGCGCTGCCTGCTTTAACAGCACTTTTCTCGCCGGGTAAAAATAATGTTTCTGGCTTTCTGTGATTCCCGCCTCTTCCAGTTCATTTTTCAGCTTATTTACAAGCTGTTCACACTCATCCGTCTTGATCTTGGAAAGACGCCTGCTTAAAAGTTCTAATGCATTATCCTTTAAATCCGGTAAATATGGTCCTTCTGCAATCTTCTGATACGCATCCATTCCCTCATCAAAGGACATGTGTGCCGGATCACCGGTAATTTCTGCGATCTCATTTTCATCCATTTGACGGATTTTATTCTCGATCTGCTCAAAATACGGCAAAACCAGCCCCGGCTCAAACTCCTTTTCTTTCAGACGCTCCTTAAGCTCTGTCAGATCATCTCTGGTGATTTTTCTCGACTGGCGGATCATATTTTTTATTTCCTGCTGTTCGGCAAGATTTTTCTGCGATTCTAACCGTTCCTGATATGGGGTTAAATCTACTCCTTCGTATTCTTTTAATTTCTCCCGAAGTGCATGGTAACGTGCCCTGTCCATATTAGGCGGCATTTTCCCAACCAGCTCTGCGACTTCCCGCTCTGCCTGTGTCTGCATTTTCTGTTTCAGATTTAAAAGCAGATTCTGTTTTTTCTCCTGCGGCAGCTTTTCCTCTGCAATCTCGTCATAGACACGGCGCATCACGGCATAATTTTTATCTGCGCAGTTCTCTGCCTTTTTATTTAACGCGGCAAGCTTTCTGTCCTGTTCTTTTTCCTCTAACACATCCAGGTATTGTTTCCGCTCTTCGGGCGAAATTCTTGTTTCATGCATGAGCTGGTGTTTTAATTCGGAAAGCTGGCGCTCTGACATACGGTCTGCGACTCCAAATTTAGCCTGATAAGTTTCACGGGCTTTCTGTGCCTCCGCATCATTTACCTGTGCATATTTTTCATCGGACGATTCCCCACCAATCCGCCCAGCTTCGTGCGGCTGCCTGCTGTCACTCTCATATCTGGAAGCGTTCACATGGCGGCTTTCCGTTTCATTTTGACGTACATCTTCATATTGCTTTTTGTGCTCGTTCCGCTTCCATCCACTTTCACCCGCGCTTTCATTTCCATGCTGTTTTTCTGCGTGCCGGTTCTTGCTCTCATCCTGCTCTTCTTCATCATCTGTGACTTCGTCCTGATCTGATGCAGGCGTACTCTTTAACTTTTTACGACGCTTTTTTTCCTCCTGTATGGCAGGTTCGCAGGCTGCAATACTGCTTTCCGGGAAAAACCCCTCTTCTATCTTATTTAATAATTCCTCAAAGTCTGCATCTGAATATTCCGGCAGATCCTCGCACAGTTCCTCAAGTGGCTGCTGCTCGTCCTCGACACCCGCCGGCTTTCTGCCGTCCTCATACTCATTATAACGGCTGTTTGCCTCATGCTCGCCGTTACGCCCCATCAGCTCAAGATAATCTTCGTATGCCTTTTTATCCTCCTCAAAATCCATCAGATAAATATCGCCGTCTCCAAGAAGTTTCCATGGGCGCGGCGTATAAAATCTGTGACACGCTGCACAGGTACATGCTTTTGCCAAAAGGACTACTCCCTCAGGCGTCTCGATTCGAAACTCTTTTCCTTTCGGATACATGATCATATGCAGATTTCCTTTGCATTTTGGGCAGCGGTAACCAACTTTATAAAAGTTATTGCCAATCCTGCCTTTTGCTCTTTCTGACAGTGAAAGTTCTGTTCTCTCAAAAACAGTATGCGCCATCTTCCATTCAACTTTATGCCAGAGTCCCTGTTCCTCGTCTGCTTCCTCTTCCTTCTGCACTGCTTCTTTTGCCTCAAGTGCCGCCTGTATCACATCTTCATAGGTAATACGCTTTCCTGCATGATAAAAACGAAAATACTGCGGTTCAATATAGATTCCTGCAAGTACATGCCCGAAAAGAGTATTCAGCTGCTCCGTATTTTTTTCCACACGAAGTCCCTGGATCGTTCCCCATTTTCCAAATGCATACAGGATCATATTGATCACATCCCGTACTGCTGCCTCATCGGTATCTTTGATCTCATCTTCTTTGATCGGCAGATCTACAATATTTTCCGCCACTTTTCTGCTGTCAAAATGAAAAAACAGGGAGCGCACTTCCCCCTGTAAAATGAGATAATTATCAAGTGCCACAAAAAGACCTGTCCAGTTTACATTTGCATGCATGGTCTTTATCAGCCGTTCAAATGTCATTTTTAATTCGCTATCTGCTTTTAATACGATCACTTTTTTCACCTCTTACTTTTCAAATGCAGATTTTTCCTTCAAGATCTGTGCAAATCCCATATGAAGTTCTTCTTTTGCCCACTCAAAATCAATCTCCTGATTGCTGTCATTCAAACAGACGCTTCCACTCTTCTGATGACCTATATCAGCCACAATCCTGCTGTTATCATTTGAGACATCATAATACCGGCAGAGTCTTCTTACATTGCCGGGAACAAAACCGCCAGTCAGTTTCTGATACTCCCTGAGCACATACTGGCTGACATCCTCTTTCTGACGGAATTTATGGCTGCACACCTCGTTTAACAACTCCGGTTCTAATTCCCACATTTTCACAAAAGTACTCTTTTTAAAAGGAGACGGCCCATGAACCGTGTAAAATCCTGTAAACAACGGGAACGCCAGTTCTAACATATTATAAATAAAATACATAAACGGATAACCGGGATGGAAATATGCTCCCGGCTGTTTTTTCATATTTTCACGTTTGTCAAAATATTTTGCCAGAAGCATGGTATTATTCAGGTAAATATATGGCATGACCTGATCTTTTGTATTTGCCACATCAGGCTGAAGAGCCAGCATATCCACCGGAAGATCATTTTTAAAATACTGTTCCGGTCTGACCTTTTTTATCAGAAACATATCATCATTAAAATATACAAAATTCTCTGCCAGACCTGGGATTCTGTGCATATTCCACTCAATGGCATGTGAATTAAATGTCGGCAGATATTTTTCTGGAATAAAATCTTTATGATTTACAATATTTAACTTCGGATGTTCTTTATTTAACCAGGATGGCAGATGCCCCCATGTAACAAAGTGTATCCTGCGCACCCATGGTGCAAAACGCTCCACACCACGAAACCAGTACCTCAGCAGATCCCAGTCCCTGTATCTCTCTTTTCTGTCATCCTGTTTCTGCGACAGATCCGGCTGTATACTGTACTCCATTTTCTGTTTCTGCCAGTCCGGATCATTGCCATCTACCCATGTGATCACAAAATCAATTTCCGGAATGTTATTGTCGCGTGTCATAATAATCTCCATTTCTGCCCAGCAAACATCTTTTTCATCTGCATAATAAATTTCACTGTTATCATGATAAAACAAATCCTGCAAAATGAAAATCCCATTTATCTGCTTAATTTATATTTTTTTAAGAAATACTGGTTTTTCCCTGTTTTAAGGCATTTCCGTTTCTTTTGTTAGCACTCATTAAAAAAGAGTGCTGATTTTCTATTGACTTTTGAAATTTGCGGTTATAATATTAGATTCAGGCAGCAGCGAGGCGGATCTGCCCACTGCATTTTATTACGATTATAAAGGAGTGTTTGAATATGGCAGAGAAACATGGAAATCTTTCAATTAACAGCGATAATCTGTTCCCGATTATCAAAAAATGGTTATATTCCGATCACGACATCTTCTTCCGTGAGCTGATCAGTAACGGATGTGATGCGATCACAAAATTAAAAAAACTCGAAATGATGGGCGAATATACATTACCATCTGACTACAAACCGGAGATCCACGTTGTTGTAAATCCGGAAGAAAAAACCTTAAAATTTATCGATAATGGTCTTGGTATGACCGCAGACGAGGTTGAGGAATACATCAACCAGATCGCATTTTCCGGCGCAACAGATTTCATTGAAAAATACAAAGACAAAGCAAACGACGATCAGATCATCGGTCACTTCGGACTTGGCTTCTACTCCGCATTCATGGTAGCTGATCAGGTAACGATCGATACATTATCCTACAAAGACGGCGCAACGGCTGTTCACTGGTCCTGCGACGGCGGTACTGAATTTGATATGGCTGACGGCACCAAAGAAGGCGTCGGTACAGAGATCACCCTTTTTTTAAACGAGGATTCCGTTGAATTTTCCAACGAGTACCGTGCAAGAGAAGTCATCGAGAAGTACTGCTCTTTCATGCCAACCCCAATTTTCTTATCTAAGGCAAATGCTGAGACAGAATATGAAACCATCGATGCAGCAGATAAGTTAGATACTGATACCGTTGTGGAAGAAATCCACGAGGAAGCAAAAACAGAGGAAAAAGAAAATGAAAACGGTGAAAAAGAAGTCGTTGAAGTTTCTCCTGCAAAAGATAAATTAAAGATCGTAAAGCGTCCGGTTTCATTAAACGATACCAACCCTCTCTGGGCAAAGAGTCCGAACGAATGCACCGACGAAGAATACAAAGCATTTTACCGCAAAGTATTCTTAGATTACAAAGAACCATTGTTCTGGATCCACTTGAATATGGACTATCCGTTCAACTTAAAGGGTATCCTGTACTTCCCGAAGATCAATACCGAGTATGATTCCATCGAGGGAACCATCAAACTTTACAACAATCAGGTATTTATCGCCGACAACATCAAGGAAGTCATTCCTGAATTCTTAATGCTCTTAAAAGGTGTGATCGACTGCCCGGATCTGCCGCTTAACGTATCCAGAAGTGCACTGCAGAACGATGGTTTTGTAAAGAAGATCTCCGAGTACATCACCAAGAAAGTAGCTGACAAGCTGATCGGTATGTGCAAGACGGATAAAGAAAATTACGAGAAATACTGGGACGACATCAGCCCGTTCATCAAATTCGGCTGTCTGAAAGATACCAAGTTCTGTGACAAGATGAACGATTACATCCTGTTCAAGAATCTGGATGACAAATATCTCACTCTTCCGGAACTCTTAGTCAAAGAGGAAGAAAAGAAAGACGAAAACAAAGATGAAGCTGAGGTATTAGATGCTGACGGCAATCCGATCAAAAAGGAAAGCACCGATGCAGCAGATGAGAATACTGAGGAAAAAGATGAGCGCAAGGTAATCTACTATGTAACTGACAAACTTCAGCAGGGTCAGTACATTAAGATGTTCAAAGAGCAGAACATGGACGCTGTCATCTTAGACCACAACATTGATACTTCCTTCATCTCACAGCTTGAGCAGCGCAATGAGCATTATAAATTCATGCGTATTGATGCAGATGTCACAGAATCCTTAAAAGACGAGACTTCCGCTGAGGACTTAAAGGCTGAGACAGATACCCTGACTGATGTGTTTAAAAAAGCTTTAAACAACGATAAACTGACTGTCAAAGTTGAGAAGCTGAAAAATGCGGATATCGCTTCTGTCATCACGCTTTCCGAGGAAGGCAGACGTATGCAGGATATGATGAAGATGTATGCAATGAACGGCATGGGCGGCATGGATCCGAACATGTTTGCTGCGGATCAGACCCTGACCTTAAACGCAAACAATGAACTTGTAAAATATATCTTTGAGCACAAAGATTCCGAGCATGTTCCGATGTTCTGTGAACAGCTTTACGATCTTGCAATGCTTTCCAACCAGCCGCTGTCTGTTGACGCTATGGCAAAATTTGTACAGCGCAGCAATCAGATCATGATGCTTTTAGCAAAATAATTTTTACAGAATACAAGCCCCTGCAAAACCTGTAGATACGAGTTTTGCAGGGGCTTTCTCATGCTGTTTTTTATCGTGTTTATACCTGAATTTCTATAAAAATATTATTTTGCTGCCGTATAGATTGCGATCATATCTTCCACATCCAGATGCTTTACTTTTCCAAGATTGCCTCTGACTGCCGCATTACACTTTTCTGCCAGTTCTTTTATCTGTTCTTCTGTCGGCGCAATGCCAAGTTCCGTTAATGATGTCGGCATATAGATTTCCCGGTAAAAATCCTCCATTGCAGCAATGCCTGCCTCTGCCGTCTTCTGTTCTGTTTCCTGCGGCTCCACACCCATAACGTGCTCTGCAAACTGCACAAATCGTTCAATACGCTCCCCGCAGACATAGCGTGCCCAGCTTCCCCAGATCGCGGCAAGCCCTGCTCCATGTGCCACATCAAACATTCCACCAAGCTCGTGTTCTAATTTGTGCGTTGCCCAGTCACCACCATCCGTTCCGCAGCCGGTCAGTCCATTATGGGAAAGACTTCCCGGCTCTTTTACAAGGATTTTTGCATTTCTGATCACCGTGCGCATCAGTGCTTCGCTGATCCCGTCGGTCAGTTCCATGTTTTCACTGTGATTGAAATAACGCTCCATTGTGTGCATCAGGATATCCGTACACCCGCATGCCGTCTGATACGGCGGAAGCGTCATCGTAAGTTCCGGGTTTAAAACAGCAAACTTTAATCGGCTGTAATCGGTCGTGCATCCTCTCTTCATGCCGCCATCTTCCTTTGTTATTACGCAGGAACCGCTCATCTCACTTCCCGCCGCCGCGATCGTAAGCACTACACCGATCGGCAGACATGCAGTCGGTTTCCGTTTAAAATCAAAGAAATCCCACACGTCTCCTTCATTTGCAACACCATATCCGATCGCCTTTGCGGAATCAATGACACTTCCGCCGCCGACGGCAAGGATGAAATCGACATTTTCTTTTTTACAGAGTGCGATTCCTTCATACACCAGAGAAAGTCTCGGGTTTGGAACGACACCGCCCAATTCGACGTAAGTGATCCCCTCTTTATCAAAGATTGCCTCGATCCTGTCTAACAGACCGGAGCGTCTGGCACTGCCGCTTCCATAATGGATGAGAACCTTTTTACAGTTCTGTTCTTTTATCAGGTTTCCAACTTTTTGTTCCGCACCTTTTCCGAAAACAACTTTTGTCGGTGCATAATAATTAAAATCGTTCATTTTGCTCCTCATTCCCACATGTAAAAGTTCTTATTTCCTCTTTTCATAACTACTTCTAGTTATATAAGCTATTATCGGTAAGAAAACGTATCTGCTTTAGTCTGAACAAGCTCGCAGGAAACCATCACCGGTTCTCTGCGGGCTTACACTCTCTTATCGTATCTTCTTATTATATATCTGTCTGACAAACTATCTACATTGAAATTTTATCAAGTATTC
>OHDH01000784.1_pt1 | contig 13440 bp, 13 predicted proteins | sample 1566921 | NCBI WGS metagenome assembly OHDH01 (sample SAMEA3879585, study PRJEB24766) | human gut metagenome | biome: human-associated habitat; feature: feces | place: USA | collected 1985/1987
GTATCAAAAATTCGGGCGTTTGTATAGGCTTTTTTGAGAAACTCCGAACTTTCTTGCCATTTTGTTACCTGAAATGTGGTCTGTGCAACCGCAAAAATGGGCTTTTGGGGGTCAGAAGGGCCTTTCCAGGCCTTCAGCTCGTCCAGATCGCTGAACACAAATACCTCTCCCCGGGTATGGCCCACGATGCCCTGCACCTCGGGGTGGGCAGCATCACCGGCCACCAGAAGCACCGCGCCCTCGGCCTCGGCCCGGGCGGCAATGCTCTGGATCTTCTTCACAAAGGGGCAGGTGGCATCGTGGTAAACAAGGCCGCGCTGCTCCAAAGTATCATAGATGGTGCGGGGCACGCCGTGGCTGCGGATGATGACCTCGTACCCGGTGGGGATATCGTCCACGGTATCGGCCACCAGCGCACCGCGCCTTTCCATATCGGCCACTGCCTGCGGGTTATGGATCAGCGGGCCCAGCGTTGCCACCTTATGGCCCTCGTTCAGCAGATTGTAGGTCAGCTCCACCGCGCGGTTCACGCCAAAGCAGAAGCCAGCGGTCTTGGCAAGACGAATTTCCATAGCGTTTCTCCTTCTCTAAACCTCTCAGCCTCGCATTCGCTCGGCAGCTCCCCTAATAGGGGAGCCAAGTTTACGCTGTTGTTTTCTTGCCCTCCCTACCAGGGAAGGTGACGGAGAGGTTCTCACTTCAGCTGTTCCCAGGCATCCAGCAGTGCCTGCTTATTGGCCCGGAGCACCTTCATATCCCGGCGGCTCTCCATGGCGAACTGGGCGGCGGGCATCGGCTCACCGTAGATGACGTTCACCCGGCAGAACAGCCGCATCTTCCCGTCCGGCGTATCGTAGCGGATGCGCACCGGCACCACATCCACCCCGGCCTGCGCCGCAATGACGAACAGGCCGCTCTTGGGCGGCAGGAGCCTGCCCTCTTTTTCGCGGGTGCCCTCCGGGAAGATGAGCAAAGTCTCCCCCGCCCGGCAGGCCTCCACGGTCCGGTCAATGATCTCCAGCTCCTCCTTGGTGCCGCGCACGCAGAGCGCGCCGCAGCAGCGGAAGAACCAGGTGAGCAGGGCGTTGATCTCAAACAGCTCCTTTTTGGCAAAAACGAGCATCCGCCTGCCCCAGAACCGGCTGATGACGATGAACACCGGGTCAATGGCTGAAACGTGGTTGGGGGCAATGATGCAGCCTTTGGTCTGCACCTTGCGCAGGTTCTCGCGTCCAACGGTATGGACCCGGAAGCCGATGTGGAACACCAGCCAGGCCAGCGGCAGCAGTATGTAATATAGTACCATTTAATTAACCTTTTCTGCAATAATCTTTTTCATCGCCGCAAGGCTCTGCTCAAAGTTGAGGTCAGAGGTATCCAGCAACACTGCATCCTCGGCCTGCTTCAGGGGGGCGGCGGCACGGTGGGTGTCCTGATAGTCCCGCTGCTTCACATCGGCCAGCACATCCTCAAAGGCGACCTCCATCCCCTTCTGCTGGTATTCCAGCCAGCGCCGTCTGGCCCGTGCTTCGGGGGCAGCGGTCAGAAAGATCTTGACAGTAGCATCCGGCAGCACCACAGTGCCGATATCCCGGCCATCCATCAGGACGTTCTGGGTCTTGGTCATGCCGCGCTGCAGCTCCAGCAGGAAGGCGCGGACTTCCGGGTTGGCACCCACAGCAGAGGCGGCCATGCCGGCCTCCTCCGTGCGGATGGCGGTGCTCACGTCCTCACCGTTCAGATAGATATGCTGCTCCCCGTCAATGCAGTCCACCCGCAGGCCGATCTCCGGCAGCAGAGTGTTGACCGCCGCATTGTCCTTCGGGTCCACGCCCTTGCGCAGGGCATACAGGCCGATGGTGCGGAACATGGCACCGGTATCTACATAGATGTAGCCCATCTCTGCGGCCAGCCGCCGCGCCAGGGTGGATTTGCCTGCCCCCGCAGGGCCGTCGATTGCAACTGAAACCATTTGGGATTCTCCTTTATTTATATAAAGTATTTTATCATCGGTCAAGCTCTGCTCTGTCCAACCTCTCAGAGGTGATTTGCAAAGCTCTGCGCCGTACAGAAAGCGATCTGCAGGTTGTAGCCGCCGGTATAGGCATCCACATCCAGCACCTCACCTGCAAAGTAAAGGCCCAGCGCCTTCTTGCTCTGCATGGTCCTGGGGTCCACCTCCCGCACGGACACGCCGCCGGAAGTGATGACCGCATGGGCCAGGTCGCCCCGGGCATCGATGGGCACGTTCCAGTGCTTCATCAGGCGCACCAGCTCCCGCTTCTGCTCCCGGGTGATCTGGTTGGCCTTTGTGGCAGGGTCAATGCCCCAGCGTGCCACCATGACCGGCTGCATACTGGCAGGCAGCAGCTTGACCAGCGCCCCCTGGGCGGCATGGTTGGCCAGCAGGGCAAAATCCCGGGTGATGCGGTCATAGAGCTGCTCCTCGCTCAGGGCGGGCTTCAGGTCGATCTCGGCGTGGTACTTATGTTTTTTCATGTCGCCCAGATGGCTGGACGCGCTCAGGGTCAGCGGCCCGCTGATGCCAAAGTGGGTAAACAGCATCTCGCCCTGCTCGTCAAAGATGGCCTTGCCGTCCTCCAGCAGGGTCAGGGTGACGTTTTTCAGTGCCAGACCCATCATCTTTTTGCAGTCCGGGTCCCGGCTGACAAGGCTGACCAGACTGGGCACCGGCTCCACAAGGGTGTGCCCCGCCTGCTGCGCCAGCTTGTAGCCATCGCCGGTAGAGCCGGTGGTGGGGTAGCTCACGCCGCCGGTAGCCACCAACACCGCGTCCGCCCGGTACTCCCTGCCGGAAGTGCCCCGCACGCCCACGCAGCGCAGCGCCGGGCCTGCCTTTTTCTTTTTGGGGTGGCGCGGGTTTTCCTGTGCCGCCGGGGCGGGCTCTGCCTCCGGCACGATGTCCTCCAGCAGCAGCTTTTTTGCGCCGTCGTAGACGATGTCGGCGTCCTGCGCATAGCGCAGCAGCGCCTGCCGGATCTCCTCGGCCTTATCCGATACCGGGAACACCCGGCGGCCGCGCTCCACCTTCAACTCCACGCCCAAAGCTTCGAACAGCTCCATGGTCTTTGCCGGGGGGAACGCCCCCAGCGAGGAGTACAAAAAGCGCGGGTTCGTGCGCACATGGCGCAAAAACTCCTCTGCCGGGCAGTCGTTGGTCACGTTGCAGCGCCCCTTGCCTGTGACAAGGATCTTCTGCCCGGGCTTCTCGGTATGCTCCAGCACCGTCACCTGATGTCCCTGCCGCACGGCGGCACCCGCCGCCATCAGTCCGGCTGCCCCGGCTCCCACGATCAAAACCCTTGCCATCTGTCATCCTCCCAAAATCGCCTGTTGATTCTATTGTATCATACCAGAAACCCCGCGCAAAAGCAATGCAGCGCCGCAGGAAATGAATGGATTTTCGGTTCCATGCCCTCTTGACAAAGCCGCCGGGCTGCTGTATTCTTTTTACAGACCGTTAGTTTGTAAAAAAGGAGCATCTGCCATGCCGCGCAACAAATACCCGGAACAGACCGTGGAAAAAATTCTGGATGCCGCCGCCCTGCTCTTCACCCAGAAGGGCTACCAGAATACCACCCTGCAGGACATCATTGATGCCACAAAGCTTTCCAAAGGGGCGGTGTACCATCACTTCCGCTCCAAGGAGGAGATCGCGCAGCGCGTCGGTGACCGTTTGGGCGACCAGATGTGGGAGCCGCTGCGCCATATCCGGGACGACCCGGCCCTGACCGGGCTGCAAAAGCTGCAGGCGGTGTTTGCAGCATCCTTTGCCGGGCAGCGGCAGCAGCAGATCGCGCAGACCTTGCCGCACCTGTGCAGCAACCCGCAGTTCCTTGCCATGGAACTGACCAACATTGAAGCGCATCTGGCCCCGGAATGTATTGCACCCATGATCCGGCAGGGCATGGCGGACGGCTCCATCCACACCGCCGATGCCAATGCGCTGGCCGAAGCGCTGTTCGTGCTGGCAGACCTCTGGCTTTCCCCCCAGACGCGCCCCACCACGCCGGCTCAGCAGCGGGCGCGGAATCTCGTGTTTCAGCAAATGACCCATGCGCTTGGGCTGGATCTTTTGACGGATGCACAGGCTGCACAGCTGGTGCAGCTGTGCACACCGGTCAAAGACTGAATTTTCCGGGCGGAACGCTCCGCCCTTTTTTATACGCAGATACAGACCAACGGTTTGTAAACAAAAAACAGGAGGTTCCCATGAACACTTTTTTCCTCATCGTCCTCGGGCAGATCATCTCCCTGTTCGGCAATGCCGCCCTGCGGTTTGCGCTGCCGCTGTATCTGCTGCGGCAGACCGGTTCCGCTGCGCTGTACGGCGGCATCACCGCGCTGGCTATGCTGCCTGCTCTGGCCGGAATGCTGACCGGCGGCGCGCTGGCAGACCGCTGCCGTAAAGTCCGCCTGATGGCGCTACTGGATCTGGTGACCGCCGGTATTTCGGCGGCAGCCGCTGCTGGGTTGCCTCATCTGCCCCTGCTTCCGCTGATCCTGACCGTGCTGGGCAGTCTGTACGCCATTCAGGGGCTTTACCAGCCCGTGGTACGCGCCTGCCTGCCCCTGCTGCTGAACGGCACCCAGCTGCTGCGCGGCAACGCGGTCATCCAACTGGTGGATACCGTGGACGAACTTCTCGGCCCCTTGCTGGGTGCTGTTCTGCTGGAGCACCTCGGCATCCGTGGTCTGCTGGCGCTCTGCGGCGGCTGCTTTGCACTTTCCGCCGGGATGGAGCTCTGCCTGCGCATCCCACAGGATGTCCCCCGGGACACAAAGCTCTCCGTCCGTTCTCTGTGGACCGACCTGCGGGAAAGTGCGCGGTTTCTCACCGGGCAGGCTGCGGTGCTGCGGCTAGCTGCCGCCATGGCGGCTGTAAACCTGCTGGAAGTCCCTGCTCTCACCGTGGGTGTTCCGGTGCTGGTGGTGCAGACTTTGCAGAAAAGTGATGCCTCCCTTGGTCTTGTGCAGGCGGTGCTGAGCGCGGGCGGCATTTTAGGCGGCGTGCTGGCGGGAACCGTCTTTGTCCGGCATCCCATCCGCAGCGGCACAGGTCTTTTGCTGGCGCTCAGCGGCGTGTGCGCCGCGCTGGGTCTTGCCCTCCGGGTGCCCACGCTCCAGTTCGGCAGCATTCTGGTGCTGGGTGCCGTGTTTATGGCCGTGGCGGCACTGTTCAACGTGTGGTTCTTTGCGCAGCTGCAAATGCTAGTACCGCAGGCACAGCTGGGCAAGACGACCGCCTGCATCTCCGTGCTGGCCTGCCTGACCCAGCCCATCGGACAGGCAGCCTATGGCAGTGCCTTCCAGCACTGGGCTGCGCACCCGGCAGATGTACTGCTGGCAGCCGGGGTGCTTTCGGCGCTGGTTCTCTGGCTGCTGCAAACGCGCCGTACCGCCTGACACAGCAAAAAAGGAGCCGCTGTTGCAGCCCCTTTTATGGTATGCTTACTCCGGCAGCTTTGCCGGGTCGAGATAGCTTTCGCCCTGCTTTACCTCCACATGGATGTGGCTCTCCTCGGCGCACTCGCAGCCGACCGTGCCCACCGCACCAATCTTCTGCCCGGCGGTCACGGTGTCCCCGGCCTTAACGTCCGGGTCAGCCACGCCGCACAGCCGCCAACTGCGGCCAGCGGCATCCTCCAGCACCACCACGGTGCCCCAGTTGCCCTCTGCCCCGGCAGAGACTACCTTGCCCGCCACAGGCGCCGCTACCGCAGCGCCCTGCGTGCAGGCGTAGTCTACGCCGTTGTGGGTGCGCCAGTCCCCAAGGGTCTTGTTATACACCAGCTCATCGCCGCTGAAGGCGTTGAGCACGCGCCCCGGCATAGAGGGCGCGGCGGCAGGCTGTGCCGAACTGCTGGCAGGCGAGGATGCGCCTTGCAGTGCCGAGGGTTCGCGCAGCGAACCAGAGCCAGACTGCGCACCAGAGGACGCCCCAGAGGGCGTCTGCCGCGGCACATCTGCCTTGCTGTTTGCAACGTCGGTCACGGGCTGCTGCCATGTGGTGTCCTCCTGTGCGTCCCAGTCCGGTTCTGTTTCCGGGGTGGTCTGTTGGGTGGTGCCGGGGGCGTCCAACCCCTCCAAACTTTTTTGCAGTTCTGCCCGCAGGGCGCGCACCGCCCACACCCCCGCCGCAGCCGCAGCCAGCAGGCTTGCGGTCAGCAGCAGAGCAAAGCCCTTGCCGTGCAGAAATTTTTTGATCTGCTCCATGCTTGTTACTCCCATCTGTCCGTTTTGTGTACGGGGTCTTTTTCTGGGTTTAGTGTGGGACAGCGGCGGGCAGTTTATACAAAGGGATAAAAAAGACAGCGAAAAATAAATCAGCCAAGCCCGCGGGCTTGGCTGATTTACAGATCATAAAGTTCTTTCTGCGCTTAGTCGCGGCGGCGGCTGTTCAGACCCAGCAGACGCACCACATACAAGAAGATGTTGATGAAGTCCAGATACAGCGTCAGTGCACCGTAGATGGAAGCCTTTTCCGCCAGCTCGCTGTCCCCTGCGTAGTAGGAGTACATCTGGCTCAGCTTTTGGGTGTCGTAGGCGGTCAGCAGCATGAACACCACCAGACCGATGCCGGAATACAGCACCGTGCTCATAAAGCCCATGCCGAACAGCACACCGACGAAACCGGTGATAAGCAGCGCAAACAGCGCCATCATCAGCTTGGGACCCCAGCCGGACAGATCCTTGTGGGTGGTGGTGCCGTAAACTGCCATCAGGCCGAAATACAGCGATGTGGCAAGGAAGGCCAGCACCAGCGTGCCCAGATCAAAGGCAAGGAAATAATAGCTCAGCACCATGCCGTTGAGCAGGGCGTAGCCTAAAAATACTCCTCTTGCCGCGCCCACGGACATATTCTGCACCCGGGCGCTCAGCACGAACACCAGCGCCAGCTCGGCAATGGTGAACAGCAGATACAGCGAGTTGACCACATAGAACAGCGGGGTGGTGGCGGTGACAAACGCCGCCGCAAAGGTGATCAGCAGTCCCAGCGCCATCCAGCGGTAGGTGCGGGTCATATAATCAGCCGAGGTCATTGTAGGCTCTGCATAGCCACGGTTGTAATTGTTGTAACTCATCTGGGTTCCTCCAGTCTATTCTGCCGGAGCATTTCTCTCTTGCTCCGGTCTACGGAATATAGTATACTGCATAGAAATGAACGTTTCATGAAAAAGGCTGTGATATTGTATGTCCCTTGGACTTTATCTGCATATTCCCTACTGCTTTTCCAAATGCCGGTACTGCGATTTTTATTCCCACCCCGGGGAGCGGGGCGTGCCGGATGCTTATGTGGACGCGCTTCTGCGGGAGCTGCACCGCTTTGCGCCAAACGCGCCCCTGCGGCCGGATACCGTTTATTTCGGCGGCGGCACGCCCAGCCTGCTCACCCCGGCGCAGGCAGAGCGGCTCATCCGGGCAGCAGAGCCCGTGCCCGGTGCAGAGATCACCTTGGAAGCAAACCCCGAGACCGTCACCGAGGAGAGCCTGCGGGGCTTCCGGGCGGCGGGGGTGAACCGCATCTCCTTCGGGGTGCAGTCTGCCCGGGACACCCAGCTGCGCACCCTTGGCCGTCCCCACAGCGCCAAGCAGGCGCGGGCAGCCTTTGCCGCTGCCCGGCGCGCCGGGTTCGAGAACATCAGCGGCGATATCATGCTGGCGCTGCCCCATTATACGCAGGCCGAGTTTGACGAGACACTGGAACTGATCGAAAAAGGCGGGGCGACCCATATCTCGGCCTACCTTTTAAAGATAGAGCCGGACTCCGCCTTTGGCAAGCACCCGCCGGAGGGGCTGCCCACCGGCGATGAAGCCGCCGATTTCTACCTTTACGCCGTGGAGCAGCTGGAGCACCACGGCTACCGCCAGTACGAGATCTCCAACTTTGCAAAGCCGGGCTATGAGGGCAGGCACAACCTCATCTACTGGGACTGCGGCGACTATCTTGGCCTTGGCCCTGCGGCGCACTCCTGCATGGGCGGCAAGCGGTTCTGCTACGCACCGGACACCGCCGCCTTTCTGCAGGACGCCGCCGCGCCCATCATGGACGGCAATTGCGGCGCAGAGGACTACCTGATCTTACAGCTGCGGCTGCGCAAGGGGCTTGACCTTGCAGCCTACAAAGCCATATACGGCAAGCAGTTTTCCACCGCACAGCTGGCCTTTGTGCAAAACTGCGTCCGCGCCGGGTACGCCACCTTCGATGGCAGTACCCTCGCTCTGACCCCCGCCGGGCTTATTGTTCAGAACAGCATCCTTGCCCAGCTGCTGTAAGCCCTCTCAGGCTTTGGCTCTTGTCCCCAGCTTTTCCAGTTCCACCACCGGCCAGCCAAGGGCGCGGATGGCGCTTTCATCGTGGGTAGCCAGCAGCACCGGCTTGCCCGCGCAGCGCTGCCGCAGCAGCGCCGCCGCCCGCTGCAAGGTGTCCGGGTCCATGCCGGTAAAGGGCTCGTCCAATAGCAGGGTGTCGCTGGGTGCCCACAGCGCCCGCAGCAGCGCCACCCGCCGCTTTTGCCCGCCGGAAAGCCTGCGGGCAGGCAGCTGCAAGGCTGCAATGTCCATTCCAAGTTGTTGAAAATCGCTTATAATTTGCTCTTTGTACTGGTTTTCTGCCCCCGGAAGCACCAAGGTGACGTTCTGCACGGCGTTCAGCTGGGGACAAAGGCGGTCTTCCTGAAAGACCGCTGCCACCCGGCCCACGCCCTCCACGCTGCCGGAGGTGGGCGCTTCCAGCCCCATCAGGATGCGGAGCAGGGTCGTCTTGCCCCAGCCGCTTGGCGCCCAGAGCACCGCCGGGCCGTCCACAGTAAGGGAGAGGTCTTCGAAGAGAATTTTCTCTCCGAATCGTTTAGACAGATTCTTTATTTCCAGTTTGTTGTTGGTTTCACTCATTTTTCAGCCCTCTCTTCGCCCAGAACTGCCGCTACCGCTTTATCCAGCAGAGCGAGGAACAGCTTTTCGAATACGGCGCTCAGCAGGATGATGACGAAGGTCCAGGCAAACAGCTCCCCGGTGGAAAGGGTAATTTTTGCCCGGTAAAGGGCGTCGCCGATGCTGCCGTCCGGCAGGCCGATGACCTCTGCTGCTACGCCGCTCTTCCAGCAGATGCCCAGCGCCACGCTGCATCCCTGCCGAAACGCGGGCAGCACCGCCGGGAGCCAGACCGCCCGCAGACGCCGCCCCAGAGGCAGACGGAACACCTGCGCCATTTCGAGAAGCTGGCGGTCCGCACTCCCGATGCCGGTGCGCACTGCGCTGTAGAGGACGGGCAGCACCATCAAAAAGCTGATAAGGACGGACAGCGACGAGCCGCTGACCCACACCAGCGCCAGAATGATGAAGCTCGCCACCGGAGTAGCCTTGACCAGCTGCATCACGGGGGCGAGAAGGGCATCCACCCACTCCCACTTTTCGGCGGCTACCGCCAGCACCGCACTGGACAGAACGCCCAGCCCGAAGCCCAACAGGATGCGCCCGGCGCTGAAACCGATGCGCTGCCAGAACTCGGCCTGCGGCAGCAGCTCCACCAGCGTACCGACGGCCTGCACCGGCGAGACAAGAAAGACTTCCTGCCCGATGGCCACAGCCGCCGCCTGCCAGACGCCCAGCCAGAACACCGACGCCGCTAAGATTTGAATGCGGCGTTTTTTTGTTTTATCCATGTATTTCTTTGCTCCTGTTCGTTTTCTCGCTTTCAGAATATCACATCATGTATGAGAATACAATCCTTCATCTTTTCTTCTCTTGACATGAGGGTCATAAAACACTACACTGGAATAAAGCAATCCTGATTCTACGTGCCTCCGCGCACAGCTGGGAGAGATGACCATGCACGATTCCGCTCAGGCCCTCCGGGGCAAAAAGCTCCTTCTGGTGGGGTTCACCCTGTTCTCGATGTTCTTCGGGGCAGGCAACCTCATCTTCCCGCCCTTCCTCGGCGCACAGGCCGGGACGGCGCTCTGGCCCGCTTTTGTGGGCTTTGCCGTCAGCGCCATCGGTCTGCCCATCGCGGGCGTGGCAGCGGTGGCCCGGGCGGGCGGTCTGCCTGCGCTGGCTGGGCGGGTCCATCCCCGCTTCGCACAGGTGTTCGCTGTGCTGGTCTATCTGTCCATCGGTCCCTGTCTCGCGATCCCCCGCACGGCCAGCACCTCGTTTGAGATGCTGACGCCGCTGGTGGGGCGGAGCGCACCGGGACAGTTCATCTACTCCCTCGTGTTCTTTGCTGCGGCGTACTTCGTGGCCCTCAAGCCCGAAAAGCTGACCCAGCGGCTGGGCCGCATCCTCTGCCCTGCCCTGCTGGTGCTCATCGTGGTGCTGTTCGCGGGCTGCATCCTCCGCCCGGCCGCGCCCGGCTACGGCACGCCTGCCGAGGCTTACGCCGCCCTCCCCGCCGCACAGGGCGTGCTGGACGGCTATCAGACCATGGACGCGCTGGCAGCGCTCAACTTCGGCGCGGTCATCGCGCTGAACCTTCAGGCGGTGGGCATCACGGAGGAAGCTGCCGTCCGGCGCGGCACCATCCGGGCCGGGTTCATCGCGGGCGGGATGCTGCTGGTGGTCTACGCCATGCTGACCCACATCGGCGGCATCTCGGGGGCCGCGTTCCCCGGCAGCGACACCGGCGCCGCCGTCCTGACGGCACTGGCCGACGGCCTGTTTGGCCGGGTGGGACAGGTGCTTCTGGCCGCCATCTTCGTCATCGCCTGCTTCAACACCTGTGTCGGCCTCATCGCCAGCGTAGGCGAATACTTCCACGAGCTTCTGCCCCGGCTGCCCTACCCCACCATTGCAGCCTTCTTCGCGCTGATGAGCATGCTGCTGGCGAACATCGGCCTTGCGGGCATCCTGAGCCTTTCCGTCCCGGTGCTGAACGCCATCTACCCCATCGCCATCGTCCTCATCGTGGTGGAGTTCCTGCCCGGACGGTTCCAGCGGACATCGGTCTGGCGGCTGAGCATCCTCTTCACGGCCATCCAGAGCATCCCTGCTGCCCTGCCCTTCGGCCCCCTCTCCACCTTGATGAACGCTCTGCCCCTGAGCAGCCTCGGCTTTGGCTGGCTGCTGCCGGCCCTCATCGGCATCGGCGCGGGCCTTCTGATGTAAGAAAAACTGCCGCACGGCTGTGCGGCAGTTTTTCTTGTTTCAAAGCTTACTTTGCAGAGTTGCGGATCGCCGCCATGACCTTGCGCAGGACGGACAGCTCGGTGTAGTAGAAGTTATCGTCCGGCAGCTTGCCGCCCACGGCGGCGGGAGAGGCATCGTAGAGCACCTGCAGGTAGGCAGAGATGTCTTTCTTCATCTCCTGACCGTTGCGGTAGACGATGTTGCACTTGGGCAGGGCCTTCTTGGCGATAGCAGCCTTGGCCACCACGCCGACTTTCTCACAGAGGGCGGCGGTGCCGTCGATGTCCTCGTTGGCCGCCTTGACGCTCTTCTGGTAGTCGGTCAGGAAAGCTGCGATGACGTCGGGGTTCTGCTTTGCGTACTCGGTGCGCACCACGGTGACGCCGGTGATGAGCTGGGTGTCACAGACCCTGTTCCATTCTTTGGTCAGGTCGAGGACGACGCGGAGGCCGCTGTCCTTCATCTGGGCAGCGGTGACATAGGGCTGAGGCAGGACGGCGATGGCATCCTTCCTGGCAGCGGCCATCTGGGCCGTGACCTCGGAAGCCTCGCTGTAGTATTCGATCTTCACGTCCTTGTCGGGGTCGAGGCCGTTCTTCCTGAGCAGATAGCGCAGGACGTACTCGGGGGTCGTGCCTTTGCCGGTGGAAAGGATGGTGCGGCCCTTGAGGTCAGCAAAGCTGTGGACGGTATTGCCCTTCTCCACAACGTAGAGGACGCCCAGCGTGTTGACGGCCATGACCTGGATGCCGCCGTTCGTCTTCTGGTAGAGGGTCGCGGCGAGGTTGGCCGGGATAGCGGCCATGTCGAGTTCGCCCTTGATGAGCTTCGGCACGATCTCATCGGCAGCGCCGTAAAGCTGCAGGTCGTAATCCATGGAAGCGGTGCCATCCTCTTCCATGCTCAGCAGGTTGACAAGGCCCATCGTGGTGGGGCCTTTCAGGCCGGCGATGCGCACTTTGGTGCTCGTTTTGGCCGATGCGCCGCAGGCCAGCACACTGACCATCAGCACCAGCGACAGCAGCAGAGATGTCAGTTTTTTCATAGGATTCAGCTCCTCACTTTCATTGGGAGAAATTTTCCCGCAAAAAATTTGCAAAACCATTTGCTTTACGCTCTCAAGTTTACTATAATAAGAGAAAAAATACCGTTGCACACGCAACGGAATCGCAGAAGGGCGGTGAGGGCCCGGGGAAAACCTCACGGAATGGGTATGGAAAATTATCTTCCGCTGTTACAATCCACCTCTCTGTTCGCCGGGCTGGAAGCCGAAGCGCTCCGGGTCCTGCTGGGCGAAGTGGGGGCCGTATTGCGCACCTACAGCCGGGGCGAGACCCTCGTGCTGGCCGGACAGCCGAACCGCCGGGTTGGCGTGGTGCTCTCCGGTGCCATCGAGGCCTATCATTCCGCCGCCAGCGGGGCGCGTCTGCCCATCAGCCAGATGGGGCCGGGCGGTGTGTTCGGCGACGTGCTGGGCGGCTCGAGCCTTTCCAGCCCGGTGACGGTGGTGGCCTCGGCCCCCTGCGAGGTGCTGCTGGTGCCTTACGAGAAGCTTCTGCTGCCCGGGGCCGACCCGGCCCGCCAGCGGGTGCTGCAGAACCTTGTGCGCACCATCAGCGACAAATACCTCCTGCTCTCCCGCCGGGTAGACCTGCTGCTGCTCAAGAGCCTGCGGGCCAAGGTCTGCGCCTACCTGCTCAGTGAGGCCGAGGTGCATCACAGCCTTACCTTCACCATTCCCTACTCCCGCATCCAGCTGGCCGACTACCTCAACTGCGACCGCAGCGCCCTCTCCCGGGAGCTGAGCCTGATGCAGCGGGACGGCCTGCTCGAGACCTATAAGAGCAGCTTCAAGCTGCTGGAACCGGACGCGCTGCGGCGCATGGTGCTGTAACAGCCTCTCCCTTTGGGAGAGCCTTATATAGAAGGAGAACTTCATCATGTCCAAACCGATTTTATGGATCGTCATTCCCTGCTACAACGAAGAACAGGTGCTGCCCATCACGGCCCCCATGTTCCTGAAAAAGATAAACGACCTCTCCGCAGCGGGCCTTGTCAGCGAGAAGAGCCGGGTGCTCTTCGTCAATGACGGCTCCCGCGACGCCACCTGGTCCCTCATCCAGAAGTTCGCCTCTGAGGATGAGCACTTCATCGGCATCTCCCAGAGCCGGAACCGCGGCCACCAGAACGCCGTGCTGGCCGGGCTGATGGAGGCGCTCCACAGCGGCAGCTGCGACATCACCATCTCCATCGACTGCGACGGTCAGGACGACATCAACGCCATGGACGAGA
>OHDH01000786.1_pt1 | contig 13419 bp, 10 predicted proteins | sample 1566921 | NCBI WGS metagenome assembly OHDH01 (sample SAMEA3879585, study PRJEB24766) | human gut metagenome | biome: human-associated habitat; feature: feces | place: USA | collected 1985/1987
ATTCCTGCTTAATATCGCAGAGAGCTACCTCATATCCTTCTACCTGAGCAAATGCTTTTGCAATACCCTGTCCCATGGTTCCTGCACCAATAACACCAACTTTCATGTTAGTACCTCCTGAATTCATTCTGAATTTTTAATATGTAATGGAAACGCCCGGAAAAGCAGTTACCCGCTTTCCGGACAGTTTTGTCTGATTAATTATCTCTCAACGATTGTAGAGCATCCCATTCCGCCACCGATACATAATGTAGCAAGACCTCTGTGGGAATCTCTCTTCTGCATCTCATGCAATAATGTTACCAGGATACGGCATCCGGAAGCTCCTACTGGATGTCCAAGTGCGATTGCACCACCATTAACGTTAACTTTGGACATATCGAAATGTAAATCTCTTGCAACTGCGATAGACTGAGCTGCGAAAGCTTCGTTTGCTTCGATCAGATCCATATCATCAATTGTAAGTCCTGTCTTAGCTAATACTTTCTTAGTGGAAGCAACAGGTCCAACACCCATGATCTCTGGTTCAACACCGCCAAGTGCTCCGGCTACCCATGTAGCCATTGGTGTAACACCAAGTTCTTTTGCTTTCTCTTCGCTCATAACAACGATTGCTGCTGCACCATCATTAATACCGGAAGCGTTACCTGCTGTAACAAGTCCACCCTCTTTGCCAGAGCAGCATTTTAATTTTGCTAAAGACTCTGCTGTTGTACCTGCACGAGGTCCTTCATCTGTCACGAAATCTACGATCTCTTTTTTCACTTTAACAGGAACCGGAACGATCTCATCATCAAATTTGCCTTCAGCGATTGCTTTTTCACATTTCTGCTGGCTGTTTGCTGAGAACTCGTCAAGTTCTTCTCTTGTAATGCCATATTTATCACATACGTTCTCTGCAGTGATCATCATATGATAGTGGTTGAATGCATCTGTTAATGCATCATTTACCATTGTATCGATGATCGTTGCATTGTTCATACGATATCCAAAACGAGCTTTTGTCATAGCATATGGTGCCATAGACATGTTTTCCATACCACCTGCAACAACGATATCAGCTTCACCTGCCATGATCATGGTAGCTGCATCATTGACACATTTTAAACCAGAACCACAAACAACGTTGATTGTGATTGCCGGAACTTCGATTGGCAGTCCTGCTTTGATTGCTGCCTGACGTGCAACGTTCTGTCCCTGAGCTGCCTGGATTACACAACCCATTTTTACCTCGTCAACCATCTCCGGTTTAACGTTTGCTCTTCTTAAAGCCTCTTTGATAACGATTGCACCTAAGTCTGCTGCTGGAGTATTGCTTAATGCTCCACCCATTTTACCGATTGCGGTACGGCAGGCACCTGCTAAAACTACTTTCTTTGCCATTTTGAATTCTCCTTTCAATTTAACACAAAGCTCTGCTTTTGCAGAGAATTTGTTTCTTTCTCTTTAAAGTTGCCGAAAAATGCTGTTAATTTTTTAACAATCTTTTTTAAAAAAATAAATTCAAACTTTCGGTTGAAATTTATCTTTTTTTCTTTCATTTTAAAAAGCTTATTTGCTATGTAATCAGCTATTTTTCTGCATTTCTTGTACTTTCTTATGCTAACATATTTCACAATTAATTGCAATAGCTTTCTTTATTTTTCATCTTTGTAAACAATTTTTTACTTCCTTTTTGCTCCATTTTGCGGGGTTTTTTGTTAAATTTTTATCATTTTATCATTTTGTTTAATAAAACACATGATTACCTATAACTGTTCCTTCTATAATGCCGTTATTCACACGAAAATACAGACAATTTGTTGTGCTCATTCCACCCAGAACCGCCTGTGCCGCACTCATACAATCGGAATCGACTCCCTGCTCCAGACGGTATGCAAGACGACCGCTGGCAACCGGAGAGAACTGCCCTCCCTGATAAATCACACCGGAAACCGTATTCGGAAAATAGGAGCTTCTGACACGGTTCATGATCACGCTGCCCACCGCAAGTTTTCCATCATATGGCTCGCCCCATGCCTCACACTGGATGATGGCAGCTAACAGATACGCATCGCTCTGTGCCGGTGTGTATGTCACATTCGACCTGTTTTCCTGTTCCTGCTTTTTGATGGCTGCAAGGCGCGCAACATCCTCTTTTGCCTTCTGTATCTCAAGCTGCTTTTCGTATTCGATCATTTTCTCGATCTTTGCATCGATCGATTCCACATCGGACTGTGCATCTTCAATTTTCTCGCTGGATTCCTGTATCTTCTTCTGCGTATCCTCGATCAGGCTGTTGACTTTTTCCTGCTCTTTCTGTTTTTCCTGCTGTAATACAGTCAGTTCTTCCTTCTGCTCCTCGAGTTCCTTTTTCTGTTTTTTGATCTGCTCCGTGAGCTCCTGATATGCCGTAAGCATATTTCTGTCATACTGATTGATTGCACTTGTATATTCCGCCTGATTTAAAAATTCTGCGATGGAGGACACATGAATAAGCATGTCCCATACAGACTGATTGCCATTTTCATAAATATACTGAATGCGCACTTTCATATCTTCATACTGTTCTGCAGATCGTTCCTCGGAACGTTTCAGATCTTCCGCCGCCGTATTGATCTCGTCCTCTTTCTGCGCTGCCTGCTGCTCTAACTGGTTCATATCGGAAGTGATCGTATTTAACTGTCCGTTCAGTCCGCTAAGGTCGCTCTCCAATCCCTGTTTTTCATTGGTCAGGCTGTCCACCTGATCTTTCGCATCTTCTTTCTGTTTCTTAAGGTCTGTGATCTGGTCTTTTGCCTTATCAATATCTTTCTGTGTCGTTCCTGCATGGACAGTTGCCGTAACAAGTATGCAGCCGGTCAGTATTCCTCCCAGGATTCTTCTCAAAAAATTGTGTCTCATGCTGTTCCTTTCGGCTGAACAGTAAGCTTTCTGCCACTGTTGTATTTTTCGTTCATTGTATTTCTTCTATTAATATGGTATTATAGCATGTAAAGCACAATATGAATATTAATTTTTTCACATACCATTATTGGGGGAATATTCAGGCATCTGATGTCTGGATATGGTATAAAAAGAGCCTGATAATCATCACAGGGGGAGGATTTACCTATGCAATTTGTAAAAACAGCAGATTTAAAACCCGGCATGAGACTTGCAAAACCAATCTACAATAAGATGGGTGTTCTTCTTTATGAAAGAGACACACTTTTAACCATGCAGGGTATTAACAGTATCGAAAACTTTGGTCTGATCGGTATTTTTATTCTTGAGCCGGCAGAGCCGGTACCGCCTCTTTCCAGAGAGGATCTTGAATTCGAACAGTTCCAGACTATATATGTTTTTAAATTAAAAGAAAATATGGATCGTCTGCAGGCCAATCAGGCACCTGTTTCGCTGAGCGATCTCGTCAGAGACATCCAGACACATTACGGCAGTCTTGATCACAAATTAAATTTTGCACAAAACCTGCGAAGTTCTGCAGATTTTGTTTACAAACATTCCATCAGTGTCGGCATTCTCTGTGCGATGATCACAAATCAGATGCATCTGCCTGCTGCAGAACAGACAGCCCTTATCACAGCTGCGCTTCTCTACGATTTTGGTTATCTGTATGTACCACAGACAGTGTTAGACAAAGGGGATGACCTTACAACAGCAGATAAGGATTTTATCCAGCTCAACTTAGAGCGCGGTTATGAAACACTCCGCCCGGACCGTGGTGATTATAAATTCCCGGTACATACGCTTGATATTATCCAGCAGATCATTTTTAAAAACAGCCGTACTTTAAAAGTCAAAGAACCGGCAGACAATATCCGTCTTCTCGTCGATATTTTAGCAGTAGCGGACGAATTTGACCATCTGACCGCAATGAACATTAACAAACCGCCAATTTCAGAAATTGCTGCCATGGGACGTCTGAAAAAGGATAAAGCCACCTACAATCCGCTCGTACTTTCCGCTTTAGCAGAATGTATCCATATTCTTCCGACCGGTGCATGTGTTGATCTTTCCGATGGCGAAAAAGCTCTTGTGCTTGCAGAGAATCCGGCTGATTTTCTTCATCCGATGGTACTGAAGTTTTCCACAAACATGATATACGATTTAAGTGACCCGGTGATCAACAAATCTTTAAAGATCACAGATATCATGAAAACCATGGACAACCGTATCGCATTGGATAAAGATTCTGTAAAGCATTTTGTTTCCGATGCCTACATCAAAGAAACGGCAGACCGTTTCCGCAAGGTCAAGCTTCAGATTGCACAGCACAATCAAAGTAAACTGGAACAAAAAGCGGCAAGCGCCTTAATGAGTAGTGCATCTGTGATCCCGCAGGATGCTTTGGGCACAGAAAAACCACTGGCCCAAAAGAAACCGCGCAAAAAAATGAAACTCCGTTAATCCGCGTGACTTTTTTCTATATGTTGGAGTGGATATTCCGGCGATATAAAAAACGACATGAAAGCAATTTCTTAACTGCTTTCATGTCGTTTTTTCATGTTGTCGCCAATATCCATATTCCGCAAAAGCAAAAACAGCACGCCTCCTTTTGGATTTGTGCTGTTTTTTCTATATTATAAGATTCAAAGAACTACAAGTTTAAAGAATTATAAATCCAAAGAACTACAAGTTCAAAGAATTATAAATTCAAAGAACTACAAGTTCTTTACGGTCGCAATATCCACCGGTGTCAGATCATCGGTCGCAGTCTCTAAGCTGCGTGCTAACGCATTTGCCGTATCCATTGCTGTGATACAGTAAACACCCGTCTCGATTGCATTTCTCCGGATCAGGAATCCGTCTCTGGTCTTATCACCATTTCCCTGTGTCGGTGTGTCGATGACAAGGTCGATCTTATGTCCTAAGATTAAATCCATAACGTTCGGTGACTCCTGGGAGATCTTGTTGACACGAAGTGCATTGACGCCGTGCTCCTGTAAATATTTTGCGGTACTTCTGGTTGCGTAAATCTTGTAGCCAAGTGCCTCAAAACGTTTTGCAACGCCGACTGCTTCCGGCTTATCTGCATCTTTGACGGTCATGATCATCTGTTTGTATTTCGGTAAAGTCACACCTGCGCCGAGGAATGCTTTGTAGAGAGCCTCGTTGAAGGTCTTTGCAATACCAAGGCACTCACCGGTTGATTTCATCTCCGGTCCTAAGGAGATCTCAGCGCCACGCAGTTTCTCGAAGGAGAATACCGGCATCTTGATTGCAATGTAATCTGCGGTCGGTGCAAGTCCAGGCTCATAGCCAAGTCCGCGGATAGTATCACCGATAATTACTTTCGTTGCAAGGTCAACGATCGGAATACCGGTTACTTTGCTGATGTATGGCACGGTTCTCGAAGAACGCGGGTTTACCTCAATGACATATACCTGCTCGTCCATAGCGATGAACTGGATATTGATCAGTCCGATGACATGCAGTGCCTGCGCCAGACGTTTCGTATACTCAACGATTGTCTCTTTTACATGGTCACTGATCGTCGGTGCCGGGTATACGGAAATACTGTCTCCGGAGTGTACACCGGTACGTTCGATATGCTCCATGATACCAGGAATTAAGATATCGGTTCCGTCACATACAGCATCGACCTCGATTTCTTTTCCCTGTAAATATTTATCTACGAGAATCGGGTGATCCTGTGCGATACGATTGATGATACCGATAAATTCCTCGATCTCATCATCGTTGAATGCGATCTTCATACCCTGTCCACCGAGTACATAGGAAGGTCTTACCAGTACCGGATAGCCGAGACGGTTTGCAACTTCTTTTGCCTCCTCTGCGGTAAATACAGTTCCACCTGCAGCTCTCGGAATCTGTGTTTTTTCCAGAATCTCATCGAAAAGCTCACGGTCCTCTGCCGCATCGACATCCTCTGCTTTTGTTCCAAGGATCTTAACACCCATCTTCATCAGGCTCTCGGTTAACTTGATCGCGGTCTGTCCACCAAACTGTACGACAGCACCATCCGGTTTTTCCAGTTTTACGATGCTCTCTACATCTTCCGGTGTTAAAGGTTCAAAATAAAGTTTGTCTGCGATATCAAAGTCAGTGGAAACGGTCTCCGGGTTGTTGTTGATGATGACGGTCTCCCATCCCTCTTTTGCAAATGCCCAGGTACAGTGTACGGAGCAGTAATCAAACTCGATACCCTGTCCGATACGGATCGGACCGGAACCAAGTACCAGTACCTTTTTCTTTGGATTGGTTTCGATGGCTTCGTTCTCGCTTCCGAATACGGAATAGTAGTACGGTGTGGATGCCTCAAACTCTGCGGCACAGGTATCTACCATCTTGAATGCTGCCACGATACCATTTTCATAACGCATATCATGGATCTCTTTTTCGGTCTTTCCGGTCAGTTTTGCAATAACGCTGTCCGGGAACTCGATGCGTTTTGCTTCTTTTAATAATTCTACAGTCAAAGGCTCATTCTTTAACTGGTTTTCCATCTCAACCAGGATGGCAAGTTTGTCGATAAACCAGCGGTCGATCTTCGTGATCTCATGGATCTTGTCATAGCTTACGCCTCTGCGCAGTGCCTCTGCGATCACCCAGATACGGCGGTCATCCACTACATGCAGCTGCTCATCTAACTCTTTATCGGAAAGTCCGGTAAAGTCGTAAGACATTAAACTGTCCACATGCTGCTCTAAGGAACGGATTGCTTTCATCAATGCACCCTCAAAGTTATTGCAGATACTCATAACCTCTCCGGTTGCCTTCATCTGTGTGGTCAGGGTTCTCTTTGCCGTGATGAATTTATCAAATGGAAGTCTCGGAATCTTTACAACACAATAGTCAAGCATCGGCTCGAAACTTGCGTAAGTTTTTCCGGTAATTGCATTTTTAATTTCGTCTAAAGTATAGCCCAATGCGATCTTTGCGGCAACTTTTGCAATCGGATATCCGGTTGCCTTGGATGCAAGTGCAGAAGAACGGGATACACGCGGGTTAACCTCGATGACACAGTACTCGAAGCTGTCCGGATTTAATGCGTACTGTACGTTACATCCTCCAGTGATATTTAACTCAGAAATAATATTTAATGCAGATGTACGGAGCATCTGATACTCTTTATCGCCAAGCGTCTGGGAAGGTGCGACAACGATAGAGTCACCGGTATGCACGCCGACCGGATCGATATTTTCCATATTACATACGGTGATACAGTTGCCGTTGGCATCACGCATTACCTCGTATTCGATCTCTTTCCATCCTGCGATACAGCGCTCTACCAATACCTCGCCGACACGGGAAAGACGCAGACCATTTGTTAAGATCTCTACCAGCTCATTCTCGTCATGCGCAATACCACCGCCGCTTCCGCCAAGGGTATATGCCGGACGGAGTACAACCGGATAACCAATCGTATTGGTAAACCTGATACCATCCTCTACGTTGTGTACAACCTGGGATGCTGCACAAGGCTCACCGATCTTTTCCATGGTATCTTTGAATGCCTGACGGTCCTCTGCCTTAAAAATCGTTTCTGCTGTTGTACCGATCAGCCTGACATTATATTTTTCAAGGATGCCTTTTTCCTCTAATTCCATACCGAGATTTAATCCGGCCTGTCCACCTAATGTCGGCAGTACGCTGTCCGGTTTTTCTTTTGCGATAATCTTCTCTAAGACGGATACCGTAAGCGGCTCAATGTAAACCTGATCTGCAATATCTTTATCTGTCATGATCGTCGCCGGGTTTGAGTTTACCAGCACAACCTCAACGCCTTCTTCTTTTAATGAGCGGCATGCCTGTGTACCTGCATAGTCAAACTCTGCAGCCTGTCCGATTACGATCGGGCCGGAACCAATTACTAAAACTTTTTTTATGTCATGATTTCTTGGCATTAATTCTTCCTCCTAAAATTTGTTAAACAATAACGTAAGAATTTTTCTACATCATCGAAATAAAACGATCAAACAGGTATGCAGAATCCTGCGGTCCCGGACACGCTTCCGGATGGAACTGTACGGTAAAAATGTTTTTGCCTACATAGGAAAGTCCCTCATTGGTTCCATCGTTTACATTCACAAATGCCGGTTTCGCGATCACCGGATCAAGTGTATCCGTATCTACCACATAACCGTGATTCTGGGAGGAAATATATACTCTTCCGGTTTCTAAATCTTTTACCGGATGGTTGCCGCCACGGTGTCCGTATTTCATCTTATGTGTGTCAGCGCCGGTTGCAAGTGCCATCAGCTGATGTCCTAAGCAGATTGCAAAGATTGGTGTATCGGAGTCATATAATTTTTTGATCTCAGCAATGATCTCCTTGCACTCCTTCGGATCTCCAGGTCCGTTGCTAAGCATGATTCCATCCGGATTTGTTGCAAGGATCTCTTCTGCAGTCGTATGTGCCGGATAGATCGTCACTTCACAGCCGCGTTTATTTAAAGACTGGGCAATATTATTTTTTGCTCCAAGGTCAAGCAAAGCAACTCGCTTGCCATTTCCTTTTAATACTCGTTTTTCACTGCAGGTAACTTTGTCCACAACATTACCTGTCGTGTATGCTTTTAATCTGGGAATAATTTCTTCTATATTATAGTTATTATTCGTGGTGATCATACCATTCATGGTTCCCTTCTCACGAAGGATCTTGGTCAGTGCACGGGTGTCGATCCCTGCTATACCCGGAATGTCATATTTCGTGAGGAAATCCTGAATTGTTCCCTCCTCACGGAAGTTACTCGGCATTCTTGATAACTCCCTTACGATATATCCATCCGGCCACGGTCTGCCTGACTCCATATCCGGTGTGATTCCATAATTTCCAATCAGCGGATAAGTCATAACAACCGCCTGTCCCGCATATGACGGATCAGTCAGAACCTCCAGATAACCTGTCATCGACGTATTAAATACGATCTCACTGATGACTTCCCTAGTAGAACCTATACTTGTTCCGGTAAATACATTCCCATCTTCGAGTATTAAATGAGCTTTCATTCGTTTCCCTGTCCTTTCACTTTTTTTCCAAAAAAAAAAACGTCGCCGTTTTTCTTCTTTTTCCATCCAGACAGTCCCCTGACTGAACTTTCCCTTATTAGTACCTATAGTCTTTTTCCTAAATTGTAAAAAGTGTATCATATCATAAGATATTTTTCAACCTTTTTCCTAAAACAAATAGCACTAAGATTTTATGCATATTTATGTATATTTATACATTATTTCCAAATCCATAGAAAGCGGCAGTATGTGCCGCCCATACGCAGAAAATCTTTATTACCCAAACGCCCGGCAAGGCATAAACAGTAACAGACTTTTCTGATTTTCCTGCAGCAATGGGCAGCATGGAACTGACTTTTTAAATAATCCTCTGAAACGCAAGTATTACAAACAACACGCCGCCAAGCCATGATACATCTGTCTTCCACCGCTTAGATGCCTGCATGCCAATCCTGCATCCGCAAAGTACGGCACAGAAACTGACAACAAAACTTCCCATCACTGTAAAATAAATATTCTTTCCGGTAAATCCTGCACCAAGTCCTCCAAACATCCCGTCCAATGACATTGCAAGTGCAAAAAATACAGCCTCCACACACGACATCGTCGCCGAGTGATCGCGGTCTGCCATTACCGGATTGTTGTAGATACTCAGAATAAAACTGAGCTGTGAAAAAGATTTTGACTTTCTTGCAGAGGAACTTATGACGCTCAATATATTTTCTGATCGCATACTCTGTCAGCTTAAAAATTCCCACTGCAAGCAGTCCGAAAAAACTTAAGTATAATGCATATTTTTTTAAAAGTACCCCCTGTAACGCCATCCCCGCATAAAGTGATATCCCTAATATTCCACTGCAGACCGTGCTGATGCATAACGCTGCCGCAGATCCGATCTTTATCTGCTCACTCCCACACGCCACACATGCCACAAAGACATCCACACTGACTGCTATGATCAAAAGAATTACCTGCACTTTTTTCTACCTCAGACATAAAACCTTCTGTTTTATCATATGTCAGAGATTCAAAAATGCATCTTTACCTTTGATACTGTTCTCCATTTCCGAATAACTCATTACAAAGAATCAGCGAAAATTCCAGCTTTTCACATTGTTATCTCAGTCAAGTTTTTCGACAATACCAAGGACTTTCTGATAAGCCGCCGCCACCTCATCCAAAAGCGGTTTAAGATCCCTTTCCGGTTCACCATCCCTAAGTTCCTCACACAACTCCTGCGCCGGAACCAAAAGCGGTGTCAGTCCCAGATTCATTGCCAGCCCCTTTAAATTATGTATATGTGTAAACGCCTGCTCATAATTCTTTTCTTCCAGCGCCTTACACAGCGACTCATAATTCGTATCCTTCAGAATCAGTTTTAAAAATTTCCCGATCCTCTCCTCCGTCTTTAGCCGCCGCAGCACTTCGTGCAGATCCGCACCCATTTCTTCGTAACATTCACTTAACGTCATATTCCTCTCCATTTCCACGCTGCTTTTGCGTATCTCAAATTCGTGTGTAAGCACAAATCTATGTGCAAACAATCTTACTTTTCACACTCTTCCGTTTTCATAAAAAGAGCAGACCCGTGAACCGCCTTCCATGTGATCCACGATCTGCTCTTTTTTCTATGCTACACGAATGACATTCAACACTTCCCCATATGCTGCTTTTTTGTTCTCCAAAGCTTCTTCTGTCATCACTTCGGTCACAAAACCAAGCTCTCCTGTAACACCCTGTGCATCAATATATTCTACATTTCCAAATACTTTTTCCACAAAAGTTTTATCTGTGCCTGACACTCTGACAAAGAAACGGTTCTTTGCGCTGCGGTAATCTACCAGCTCTAATTTCTTTGAACTCCACTCCACCGGTATATTCTTATCAAGATTCTTTGCCATTTCCACAACATCCGCAACAACTGCACTGGCTGTCGGGAGTTTTCCTGCACCGCTTCCATAGAACATTGCATCTCCAAGTACATTTCCACGGACAAAGATTGCATTGAACACACCGTTTACATTATATAACGGATGCTCTTTCGGTAATAAGAATGGGGCAACCATTGCAACATACCCGCCGTCTGTCTTTTTGCTTGTTGCAAGAAGTTTAATGGCTCTTCCCATGGCTTTTGCATATTTAATATCGGTCGCAGAGATATGTGTAATTCCTTCTGTGTGGATATCCTCAAAATCTACCTGCTGTCCACAGACAAGTGATGTCAGAATTGCAATCTTTCTACAGGCATCATACCCTTCAATATCGGCTGTCGGATCTTTCTCCGCATATCCTTTTGCCTGTGCATCTTTTAATACCTCATCAAAATCAGCACCTTTTTCTGACATTTCTGTCATCATATAGTTCGTTGTTCCATTGACGATTCCTGTGATTTCCTCAATCTCATCAGCAGTCAGACAGGAATTTAACGGACGGATGATCGGGATACCGCCACCGACGCTTGCTTCGAACATAAAGTTAACATTTTTTTCTTTTGCAAGTGCGATCAGCTCTGCTCCTTTTGCTGCTACTAACGCTTTGTTTGAAGTAGTAACATGTTTTCCGGCCTCTAACATTGCTTTTACAAAGGTATAAGCCGGTTCCACACCTCCCATGGTCTCAACGACGATCTTTACCTCAGGATCTTCTACAATCGTCTTATAGTTGTGTACGATCTTATCCTGGATCGGATCTCCCGGAAAATCTCTTAAATCCAATACATATTTGATCTCTACCGGCTCTCCGACACGTTTTGCTATGCTGCTTCCGTTGATGTCAAGTACTTCCACAACACCAGAACCGATTGTTCCATATCCCATTACTGCTGCTTTCATTTTTCATCCTCCAAGTTCGTCTGCCAGACTATCGCTTCCATCCTCTCAGACAGACTTTATTATCTTTCTATCATTTTACACATATTACATGCATATTTTATGAACTACAATATATGACGCATCTGCCATGTCTTATTCTCTTGCAAGAATCTTCACATAATGAATACCTTCCTGTTCCTCAATGTGCTCTAACATTTCAGCCACATCACCAGTCTGTGGCAGGACATCCACACTGAGTGTAAGAGAAGCGATACCGTTGATCGGTATACTCTGATGTATCGTAAGAATATTAGCATGAAACTCTGCTACGGTCTTTAATACAACGGATAACAGCCCCGGTTCATCATCCAACTGGATGACTAATGTGATCGTCCTTCCTTTTGCCGTGTCATGAAATGGAAAAATATCATCTTTATATTTATAAAAAGAACTCCTGCTGATGCCAACTTTTTCTGTTGCCTCCTGCACGGATGCAATCTTACCGGATTCAATCAGCCGCTTTGCCTCGACCACCTTTAAGAGGACTTCCGGAACTGCTTTTTCTTTCAGCACATAATACTGACCTTTTTCTTTCATGTGACTCTATCCCTCTCTTTAGAAATTCATCTGTTGTGTTTGTTGCACGCTGACACTTGTCCTCATGAGGAAGATAATAACATAAAGAGGCTGCATACGCAACCTCTTTTTTATCATGTCAGGAACATTTTTTTATTATGCTGTTAAAATTTTTTACTGCCTCCACCATGTTTTACGCCGCTGCTGCTCGTATGTACCGTACTCCTGCCGCTGTCTTCTGCTTTCTTCTCTTCTATATGACGGTGTGTCACAACAGTGTTCACAAGCACATCGCTGTGTTTCTTTATATTCACTGTTCCGGACTCATGAGCGTCATATTTATATTTGCCATTCCTTAATTTACAAAATAGTACAAGCACCAGGAATACAATAGCGCCTGGGATCAGAGCTAAAACAACGGATGTGATGACATATTCTGCCGGCGTGATCTCAATATCCGCCTCCTCATACTCATACTGATTTGACGGGATTCCTTCATCATAATAAACCAGCACATCTTTTAACATTACAGACAGACACTGTTCATATTCTCCATCTGAGATCGGTTCATATCCGTCATTTAAAATATCTTCAATACGCGCATCCGTAAGATACCTGATCGCAATGCCACCGGTAGAAATACAGATTTCACGGTTCTGCATATCGATCAGGAGTGCAACACCATCACCGTTTTCTGCAATCGCATCAAAGAAATCATCCGCATATTCCTGCGTGGTTTTTCCATTTGTGTCATCCGTCGTCAACATCAGCATATTCCATCCGGTCTTCTCTCCCGCAGCGTCCAGTTCACTCTCAAGCGTCTCGATCTCTTCCGGTGTCAGAAGCGCAGCATCATCATATACCGTCTGTTGTGAAACATTTTCTTCTGCTGCAAAGCATACATGCTGTCCGCCTGCTGCAAGTAAAATCGTAAACAGCCAGGCAAATACAATACCCTTTAAACATAAAAATCTTTTCTGTCTCATGCTAGCCCTCCCAGTAATAAAATGACCAGTGTTACCAGACTGACGATTCCACTGACAAGTGAGATTTTTTTATAGTAGGTCGGGAGTTCGCC
>OHDH01000795.1_pt1 | contig 13327 bp, 10 predicted proteins | sample 1566921 | NCBI WGS metagenome assembly OHDH01 (sample SAMEA3879585, study PRJEB24766) | human gut metagenome | biome: human-associated habitat; feature: feces | place: USA | collected 1985/1987
TCGGGGCTGCTGCCGGCGGCGCAGCCGCTGCCATGGCACTCTGTACACTCCTGCTGGCGGGTGATGGTGATGTTCTTCTTGCAGCCATGCACGGCCTCATCAAAGCTCAGGGTGATCCGCACACGGATATCCTGACCCTTGCGGGGGGCGTTGGGGTTTGCCTGACGGGCAGAGCCGCCAAAGCCGCCGAAACCGCCGCCAAAGATATCACCGAAGATATCGCCCAGATCGACCCCATCGCCGCCAAAGCCGCTGAAGCCACCCGCGCCGCCGCCGTTCTGGGCTGCATAGCTGGGGTCAACACCGGCAAAGCCGTACTGATCGTACAGCTGGCGCTTCTTCGGGTCCGAAAGCACCTCGTTGGCTTCATTGACTTCCTTGAACTTTTCCTCGGCATCCTTATCGCCGGGGTTGTAGTCCGGGTGGTACTTCATGGCCAGCTTGCGGTAAGCCTTTTTGATCTCCGCATCGGTGGCCGTTTTGGATACTCCCAGCACTTCGTAGTAATCGCGCTTTTCCTGTGCCATAACCATACCTCTATAAAACCAGCAAAGGCCGCCCCGGCAAAACCGGAGCGGCTTTTGCTTTTATCCGGCACGTCTGCCCGCCGGTTTGGCCGGGCATCTGCCGTTTGTGTCAGAACTTAGACTTCCTTGAAGTCAGCATCCACAACGCCGTCATCGTTGGGCTTCTGCTGGTTGTTTGCGCCAGCATCGGGGCCGGGCTGTGCGCCTGCAGCCTGCTGGGCAGCAGCGGCAGCCTGATACATCTTCTCAAAGACATGGCTCAGCTCATCCTGCTTTGCCTTGATCTCATCGATGGAGCCGGACTGAACAGCGGTCTTGAGGTCGGCCAGCTTTGCCTCAGCTTCGCTCTTCACGTCAGCGGGCATCTTGTCGCCGTTCTCCTTCAGCATCTTCTCAGTCTGGAACACCATCTGATCAGCGCCGTTGCGGATATCGACCTCTTCACGCTTCTTCTTATCATCGGCAGCAAACTGCTCAGCTTCCTTCACAGCCTTGTCGATATCTTCCTTGGACATATTGGTGGAAGCGGTGATGGTGATGTTCTGCTCCTTGCCGGTGCCCAGATCCTTCGCGCTGACCTTCACGATGCCGTTTGCATCGATATCGAAGGTGACTTCGATCTGAGGCACACCACGGGGAGCCGGAGCAATGCCATCCAGGTGGAACACACCCAGGCTCTTGTTGTCGCGGGCAAACTCACGCTCGCCCTGCAGAACGTTGATCTCAACAGAGGGCTGGTTATCAGCAGCAGTGGAGAACACCTGGCTCTTGTGGGTGGGGATGGTGGTGTTGCGGTCGATGATCTTGGTGCACACGCCGCCCAGGGTCTCAATGCCCAGGCTCAGCGGGGTGACATCCAGCAGCAGCAGGCCCTTGACATCGCCCTGCAGAACGCCGCCCTGGATGGCAGCGCCCACAGCCACGCACTCATCGGGGTTGATGCCCTTGAAGGGCTCGCAGTTCAGTTCCTTCTTGACTGCATCGTAGACAGCGGGGATACGGGTGGAACCACCGACCATCAGGACCTTCTTCAGGTCAGAGGGACGCAGGCCTGCATCCTGCAGAGCCTTGCGGACAGGGGTCATGGTGCGGTCAACCAGATCAGCGGTCAGCTCATTGAACTTTGCGCGGGTCAGGGTCATATCCAGATGCTTGGGGCCGGTAGCGTCAGCAGTGATGAAGGGCAGGTTGATCTGGCTGCTCATTGCGCTGGACAGCTCGATCTTTGCCTTCTCAGCAGCTTCCTTCAAGCGCTGTGCAGCCATCTTATCCTTGCGCAGGTCGATGCCGTTCTCGTTCTGGAACGCATCTGCCATCCAGTCGATGATGCGCTGGTCGAAGTCATCGCCGCCCAGGTGGGTATCACCGTTGGTGGCCAGAACCTCGGTCACGCCGTCGCCCATCTCGATGATGGAGACATCGAAGGTGCCGCCGCCCAGGTCGTAGACCATGATCTTCTGGTCATCTTCCTTATCGATGCCGTATGCCAGAGAAGCGGCAGTAGGCTCGTTGATGATACGCTTGACGTTCAGGCCGGCAATGGTGCCTGCGTCCTTGGTTGCCTGACGCTGGCTGTCGTTGAAGTATGCAGGAACGGTGATGACTGCATCGGTGACAGTCTCGCCCAGATAAGCCTCAGCATCTGCCTTCAGCTTCTGCAGGATCATAGCACTGACCTGCTGGGGAGTGTACTCCTTGCCGTTCAGGGTCACCTTGTGGTCGGTGCCCATATAACGCTTGATGGAAGCCACCGTGTTCTCAGGGTTGGTGATGGCCTGGCGCTTTGCGACCTGACCCACCAGACGGTCGCCGGTCTTGGTGAAGCCGACAACAGACGGGGTGGTGCGTGCACCCTCAGAGTTTGCGATAACAACGGGCTCGCCGCCCTCCATAACAGCCACGCAGCTGTTGGTAGTACCAAGGTCGATACCAATGATCTTACTCATAATGAAAGCTCCTCTCAAATTCAGAACGTTTTTTGTTTATGTGATGCTCAAATGTTACCAAGCGGATGTTATATTTGAAAACCCTTGCGGGGGTCTTGCAAAATCACTCTGCCACAACAACGGTGGCATGGCGGACGATCTTATCGCCCAGCTTGTAGCCCTTCTGGTAAACCGTGATCACGGTGCCGCTCTCCTGCCCATCGGGGGCGGGGATCTGCTGCACGGCATTCATAAAGTTGGGGTCAAAGGGCTTGCCCAGCGCCTCGATCTCCTCCACATGGAGGGTGCTCAGCGCCTTGGCGGCTTTGTCCAGCGTCATGGTCACGCCCTTCTTGTAATTCTCGTCGGTGGTGGGGGCGTTGGCCGCCATCTCCAGCGTATCCAGAATGGGGATGATCTGGTTCACGGCAAAGGACACGCCGTCGTTGAACTTCTGGTCAGCCTCACGGGTGGAGCGCTTGCGGTAGTTCTCATACTCAGCGGCCATCCGCAGCAGCTGATCCTTGGCCTGATTGGCATTCTTCTCAGCCGCGTCCAGCTTTGCCTTCACGGCCTCCAGCTCCCGGGCCTTCTTGTTGAAGAAGCCATCCTTTTTCTTGGGGTCTGCCGCTTCAGCGTTCGTCTCGGGAGCCGCTGCCTGCTCAGGTGCAGTTTCCGGGGCGGCCTGCTCGGCGGTGTTGGGCTCCACGGCAGGTTCTTCTGCCTGCGGGGTCTTTTTTGTTTCTTCGCTCATTCCAGGTCCTCCTTATAGATCACAGTCCGCCGGGGTGCGGCTGCCTGCGGGGTATCTTTTCGTTTGCCGCTCATTCCTTCGCCAAGCTGATCGGCAAAGGTGTGGAGCAGCGGCATCAGCTTCTGGAAGGGCATCCGGGTGGGGCCGATGAGGGCCACGGAGCCCCAGAGGCCTCCGCCCACCAGATACCGGTCACTCACAATGCACAGGCCAGGGATCTGAGGTTCCAGATCCTCGCCCAGCAGGATGCTTTCGCTCTGCTCTGCCGGGGGTGCAATGAGGGCGGCGGCCTGCTCTTCGTCGTTCAGCAGGCTCAGGATGCTGCCCACCTTGCCGTCCAGCTGGGGCCAGTCCAGCAGGTACTGCTCACCCCCCAGATACACATGGGGCTGGGTGGAATCCTGCAGGATGGCGGCGGCGGCGCTGATCACCGGCACCAGCTCCGGGCTGATCTGGCTGCACAGCTCTGCAAGGAGCCGGGGCGACAGATCAACAGGAGCCACAAAGGTCAGGTTCCGGTTGAGCAGGGCGGCAAGCGCCGCTGCATTTTCCCGGGAAAGACCGGTGCGGACCCGCGCCACACGGGTGCGGACATAACCGGCAGTGGTCACAGCCAGCACCGCTGCGGCGCTGCGGCCCACCTGCACCACCTCGTAGTGAGCGATGCAGAGATCCTCAGCACAGGGGGTGCTGACGGCGGCGGTGCAGCCGCTGATGGCGGCCAGCGCCTTGGCGGCACCCTGTGCCAGCTTTTCCGGCTCGTGGTCAAGGCTTGCGAACACCGCGTCCACACGGGCGCGGGTCACACGGTCCAGCGGCTGGTCATCGGTGAGAAGATGATCCAGATAATAACGGTAGCCCTTGGCACTGGGGACACGGCCTGCACTGGTGTGGGGCTGCTCCAGCAGACCCAGCTTGGTCAGCGCGGCCATCTCGTTGCGCAGCGTGGCACTGGAAACTGCCATATCAAAGTAGTTTGCCAGCACACTGCTGCCCACGGGCTCGCCCTCGAGGCCATACAGCGCAACGATCGCCTGCAAGACACGCTGCTTGCGTGCATCCATCGTCATAGCGCCTGCCTCCTTCGTTCGCTTTTTGTTCTTTAGCACTCCTTCTTCCTGAGTGCTAAGACCATTATATCCAATTTTGCGGCGCTGTCAATAGCTTCTCAGAAAAGTTTTGAAAGATTCATAATTCTGTCATAAAGGCCGTACAAAAAAGAGCCGCCCTGCGGCGGCTCTCCTATATAATAGATCATTCCTCCATCTGCTTTGCCAGAAATGCCGCTGCCACGTTCACCGCCTTGAGCTGGGCGGCATCGGGCTGGGCAGTGCGGTCCTCCGTAAGCAGGCCCACACTGCCGGTGACATCCCCCGCCGCAATGATGGGCACGGCGCACAGCAGCGCCCGGGGTGAGCCCTCACAGGGCAGCAATGCCTTTTCGGGGCTGCCATCGCTCTGGTAGGGCTTGCGGCTGTCCATCAACTTTTCCAGCGGCTGGCTCACGCTGCGGTCTGCCAGATCCCGCCTGCCCGCACCGGATGCCGCCAGAATGCGGTCCCGGTCTGAGACAAAGGCCGTCAGGGCAAAGCACTTGCTCAGCACATCCACATACTGGGCCGTCACCCCGCTCAGTTCCCCCATGGGCGAATACTTTTTGAAGATAACCTCGCCGTCCCCTGTTGTGAAGATCTCCAGCGGGTCTCCCCTGCGGATGCGCTGGGTGCGGCGGATCTCCTTGGGGATGACCACCCGCCCCAGCTCATCGATGCGGCGCACGATGCCGGTTGCTTTCATAAGGTTCCCTTCCTTTCCATGTTCCGGTTTTGCTTCCAGATTTCTGTGAAGTATGGTTATTCTGTGGAAACAGGAAGGGAATTATTCATTCAGCTCCGGCCGGAGCGCTGCTTATCCTCATACATCCGGTGGTCGGCCAGGATGCGGATGGCACGCACATCGTCGCTGTCACTTGGGTAGACCGCACAGCCGCAGCTGGTGCCAACCTGCACCTCTGCATCCTTCAGGCGGTAAGGCTCCCGGATGGCTGCCTTGATCTTTTCCACCCGGCTCTTGCAGAACCCCTCCGTTACGGCTCCGTTGACGATGAGGGCGAACTCATCCCCGCCGATGCGGAACACCGCATCGCTCTCCCGCACGCATCCCCGCAGGCGGCTGGCCACTTCCTTGAGCAGCTGGTCGCCCACATCGTGGCCGTAATGGTCGTTCACAGGCTTGAAACGGTCAAGGTCGAGGTAGAACAGGACAAACGGTGTCCTGTTCAGCTCGTTTTCTTTCAACAATGCGTCAAAATAGCGTTCATTATACAGTCCGGTCAGGCCGTCGGTGTTGGCCAGGTCCTCCATCTGCTGGCGGGCCTCCCCTTCCTGCCGGAGGGCGCGCTCCTTTTCCTCCACGCGCAGGCGGGCATCGATGCGGACACCGTGCACCAGCACGATGCCTGCGCAGAAGAACAGCCCAGCCAGCAGCAGGATGGTGGCATTCTGGATCTTCCGCATTCCGCTGTCCACCACGTCACGGCCGACGATGCCCACAATGGACAGATTCTGAAAGCCCACAGGCTGGTAGACCAGATAATAGCTCTTGCCCTCAAGCCAGCAGGAAAGGCTGCCGCTGCGGCCCTCTGCCACGTCCTGCCGGGCCCGGGTCAGTGTGCCCGCATCCACCTGCGCATGCTGCTGCAGGTAGTTGAACAGGTTGTCCATCCAGTCCTCGATCTCGCTCTTGGGCTCCTCCGAGAGCATCACATCGCCATCGGGATGGATGATGTAGCAGTCGCTCTGGCCGCCGTAAGCACTGCCGCCGATCAACTCCTCTATGGTCTTATTCCGATAGCTCACGGCAAGGCTGGTGTAGGTGGTGCCGTCGATCTCCACCGGCGCAATGGGCGCAGCGTATACCACCCGGCGCTCCCCGCTCCGCATGATGTAGCTGGACACCGTAGGCTTGCCGGTGCGGTACATCTCCTCAAAGGCTGTCCAGAGGTGATCCACTTTTTCATGCTTGCCCCGGATGCTCCAATATTCGCAGTTTTCATTGAACAGATACACGCTGCTGTACCGCCAGATCTCCCGCTCGGCCTCATAGCTGCGCAGGCGTTCCTCCGCCAGGCCCTCCTCATTGGCAGCCTGCAGGCTCTTGCCCCACTCGTTCAGCATGTTCCAGTTGCTCCGAGAGAAGATGGTAAACGACTTATCCACCTGCTCATAGGTCTCCAGCAGGTTGCGGGTGCCTTCGTCATAGAACTGCTGCCGGATGTACAGGATGTACCAGCACAGACCTGTCACAACGACCATCGCCAGCAGCAGCGCAGCTGCCGTCCATCTTTCTTTTTTCTTCCACATATTCAGCTTCTCCTCAGCAGAGTCCCAACTCTCTGCCCTTTTCCGGCCGCATTTCCACAGCCTGCGAAACCACGCAATTCCTTCGAATCAACACTACCAAATTCTGCTTTTTCTGTCAAGGCTTTCGTCAAAGATTATTCGCTGCAAATTTGGGGCATTCTTCTATCCTTTTGCTGCTGTGTATGTTATAATAAAATGTATGGATTTCTGAGGGGGTGCTCTTATGCAGCAGATCGTGATATTGGGCGGTGGTGCAGCGGGCCTTGCCGCCGCACTGGCCGCCGTCCAGTCTGCCCCGGCAGGGGCAGTGCGGGTGACGGTGCTGGACCGCAACCCCAGGTGCGGCAAAAAGCTGTTGGCCACCGGCAACGGCCGCTGCAATCTGGACAACACCGGCATTGCACCGGAGCAGTATTTCACCGCTGACCCCGCCGCCCTGCGGCCCCTGCTGGCCGCGGTGGATGCCGCCGCACCGCTGGAATGGTTCGCGGCACTGGGCCTGTACACCCGCACCGATGAGGCCGGGCGGGTGTACCCCTACTCCAACCAGGCCGCAGACGTGCTGGCCCTGCTGGAAGGCCACCTTGCCCGGCTGGGCGTGGAGGTGCGTACCGGCTGCACTGTGCAGACCCTGAGCCAGAACCGCAGCGGCTACACCATCCTGTGTGAGAATGCCGAGGGTCAGGACCAGACCCTGCGGGCCGATGCCGTCATCTGCGCCATGGGCGGCAATGCCGGGCCGCAGTTCGGCACCGACGGCTTCGGCACCCGATTCGCCGCCCAGTGCGGCGGAAAGCTGGAGCCGCTGTACCCCTGCCTGACCGCCCTGCAGACAGCCAAGCCCAACCGATCTCTGGCCGGCATCCGGGCCAAGGCCGCTGCCACCCTGCTAGACCTCGACCGCCACTGCACCGTGGCCGTGGAAAACGGCGAGGTGCAGTTCACGGACTACGGGCTTTCGGGCATCTGCATCATGCAGCTGTCCGGCCATCTGGCCCCGGGGCGGGGGCCAAAGCGCCCGGCTGTGGAGCTGGACCTCTTCCCCATGCTGGATGAGACTGCCCTGACCGCCCTGTTTGCGGCCCGGGTGCCCCTGCTGCCGGGCAAGGCACCTGCGGATTTCTGGACAGGTCTGCTCAACCCCAAGCTGGGCCGCGCCCTGTGGGCAGCGGCAAAGCTGCCTGAAAAACCGGTGGACACCCTGCCGGATGCCGCCTGGCAGGTGCTGGCCAACGCGGCCAAGCACTGGCTGTTCGAGGGCCTGACCCCCTGCGGCTGGAAGCAGGCCCAGACCACCGGCGGCGGCCTGAGCCTGATCGAAGTGACCCCCAGCTTCCAGTTCAAGGGCTGCCCCGGCCTTTACTTTGTGGGTGAAACGCTGGACTGCGCCGGCAGCTGCGGCGGCTTCAACCTGCACTGGGCCTTTGGCAGCGGCATCGCCGCCGGGCGTGACGCGGTGCGGAGCCTGAAGCGGCCTGCCCCGAAGCCGAATAAAAAGAAGCGATAAAGAATGACCCTCTCCATCCCGCATCTGACAGACAGACTGCAGGGACGGAGAGGGTCATTTTCGTTTCAGGTACGCTTGTGTCTCCCGGACCACCACTCCCGAAAGCCCCACCACGCCCACAAGATTGGGCAGCATCATCAGGCCGTTGAAGGTATCGGAGAGCGCCCAGGCCAGATCCAGCTTCATCACAGCACCCACCAGCACCATGGCCGCAAACACCAGTTTATATCCTGCGGCGGCACGCTCCCCCAGCAAATACACCACTGCCCGGGTGCCGTAATGGCTCCACCCCAGCGTAGTGGAATAGGCAAACAGCAGGACCGACACCGCGATGAACTGCGGCCCGAACGCTCCAAACACCGTGGAAAAGGCCTGCCCCACCAGTGCGGAGCCTTCCACGCCGGTCAGGGCCCCACCGGTGTCCAGATCCACAAGGCCGCTGGTGAGTACCACAAGGGCCGTGAGGGTGCAGACCACCATGGTATCTGCAAACACCTCGAACATGCCCCACATTCCCTGCTGGACAGGCTCCTCCACGTTGGCCGCGCAGTGCACCAGTACCGACGCGCCCAGTCCTGCCTCGTTGGAAAAGGCTCCCCGCTTGAATCCCCAGCTGATGGCCCGGGCCATGCCGTAACCCAGCACCCCGCCCCCGGCGGCCTGCAAGCCAAACGCCCCCCGGAAGATAGCCGCGAATGCCGCTGGGACAGCCGCCCAATGGACACAGACCACGGTCAGCGCCCCGAACAGGTAAAACAGGGCCATGAGCGGGACGATAGCCTCCGTAACTGCGGCCACCCGCTTCAGCCCGCCCAGTATGACCCGCCCGGTGAGCAGGGCCAGTACAATGCCCGTTGCCACCGGCGGCACCCGGAACACCGCCTGCAGATTGCCCGCAATGGAGTTGATCTGGCTCATGTTCCCCATGCCGAAGCTGGCCAGCACGCAAAAGCAGGCAAACAGCACCGCCAGTGCCCGGCCAAAGCCGCCGCCCAGCCCCTCGGCCAGATAGTACATGGGCCCGCCGCACCATCTTCCGGCGGCATCCCGGCGGCGGTAGCAGATGCCCAGCACGTTCTCGGCATAGCTGGTCATCATCCCCAGCAGGGCCATGACCCACATCCAGAACACAGCCCCCGGCCCGCCTGCCAGAATGGCCGCCGCCACGCCCACGATGTTGCCGGTGCCGATGGTCGCCGCCAGCGCCGTGCAAAGGCTCTGAAACTGACTGATGGCTTCATCGTCCGTGTGGGCGGTCACATTCCGGTCCAGGAAGATGGCCCCGATGGTGTGCCGCATCCAGTACCCGAAATACCGCAGCTGGAAAAAACCGGTGCGCACTGTCAGCAGGCAGCCGGTGCCAAACAGCAGCGCCAGCCCCACCGGCCCCCATACCACACCGCCGACCACCGCATTCACCCGCGCCAAGCTCTCCCACATACACAAACGCCCCCTGTGCTCTACTGTATGGCACAGGGGGTGTTTTCATGCCCGGGCAGCGGTTTCTGTATAAAAAAGCGCATCCCGGCCCACCCTGTTCCAAAACAGAACGGAGGAACACGGGATGCACAAGAACGGTTGGAGGCCCTTCTGGGCGGCTTTGGGGGCGGCACTTCTGGTGCTGCTGCCGCTGGTGGGCGGCACAGTCCTGCTCACCCGGCAGATGGTGCGCACCCGCATCCAGACCGCCCAGCCCCAGAGCGGGGTGCCCATCCAGCTGCCCCGGGCCGAGCACCGGATGACTCTGCTTCTCTGCACCGCCGGGGAGCAGCCGGGCTTTTTGCTGGTCTACCTGAACGCCGCCCAGAACAGCCTGAACCTGCTGGCCGTGCCGGGGGAGCTGACCGTGCCCTTCAACGGAGAGACTGCCAGCCTTGCCCACTGCTACGGAGCAGCGGGGCCCGCCCGGTGCCGTCAGGCGCTTCTGGAGGTGCTGGGCCTGCCGGAGGATCTGCTTTATCTGGCGCTGTCCCCCGCCGTGCTGGAAAAGACTGCTTCCCGTTACGGGCCGGTGCGGGTGGGGTTTTCGGGGGCACTGACTGCCGATGAGCTGGCCGAAACCGGGCTTTCCGCCGCCGTGCAGAGCATTTCAGCCAAGGAGGCCCACGCTCTGCTCTCCGGCTGGGATGCGGACGGCACCCTGCCGCCTGCCCGCCGGGCCGCCGCCCGGGCGGCAGTGTGGGAAGCCTTTTTCCGGCAGGACCTCGCCCTGCTGCCCGCCACCCTGCCGGATGCCCTGCGGGCCAGCAGCGCGGCCCTGCTCACCGACTTTGCAGCACAGGATTACACCCTGCTGGGCACGGTCCTGGAGTTTTTGGCCAACAACAGCGCCCTCCCCCACGCCGAGGCCCTGCCCGGGGCGTGGGATGCAAAGGCAGGCACTTACACGGTCACAGACGCTTCCCGGGCGGCAGTGCAGACCTTCCTCAGCGTTTCGCCCGCCTCGGGGAATGATGCCTCGCTCAGGGAACCATAGCCCAGTACAAACGTACCGGAAAAGTCCTGTTCCCCGCCGGTCAGGTCATAATCGCTCAGCAGACTCAGGGCCACACCCTGCGCCTTTGCGGCGGCGTGAAGGGCGGCATCCGGCGGGGCATTTTTCAGCCTTGCCAACAGATGCAGGCCGGTGTGCAGGCCAGTCAGGGTCAGCTCGTCCGGCGCAAAGGCAGCGCGCAGAGAGGCAGCCAGAGCATCCCGCCGGGCCTTGTAGGCCACGCGCTCCCGGGCAAGATGCCGGGTAAAGTAGCCCTCGCGGATGAAGCGGGCCAGGGTCTGCTGCTCAAACCGGCTGACGGTGCCGGAATAGATCCGGTACTTTGCCCGCCAGGCGGGCAGCAGCTGCCGGGGCAGCACCATATAGGCGATGCGGATGCCGGGGGCCAGGCTGCGGGAGCAGGTGGAGAGGTAGACCACCGGGCCGTCGGCCCCGGCCATGCCCTGCAGGCTGGGCAGGGGGCGGGTATCAAAGCGGAACTCCGAATCGTAATCGTCCTCTATGATATACCGCTGGCCCGGGCAGCGGGATGCCCAGTGGAGCAGCTCCGTGCGGCGGCCCGCCGGCATGGTCACGCCCGTGGGGAACTGGTGGCTGGGCGTGACATAGCACACCGCCGCGCCCGAGCCGGACAATGCCTCAACAGAAAGGCCGTCCGCATCCACAGGCAGGCAGCAGCACGCCACGCCGTTGTTTTCCAGCACCTGCTTCGCGCGCTGGTAGCCGGGGTTTTCCACCGCCGTTTTGCCGGGCAGGAGCGGGGCCAGCAGGCTCAGCAGATATTCCATACCGGCACCCACCACCACCTGCTCGGCGGTGCACCGCACGCCCCGGTATTCCTCCAGATAGTCCGCCAGCGCCTGCCGCAGCTCCACGTCCCCCTGTGCATCGCCATGGGTCAGCAGCTGGGGTGAGGAATAGAGCAGCTCTTTCTGCAGCCGGGCCCAGGTGCGGAACGGGAACAGCCCCGGGTCCACGCCCCGGGTGGACAGATCGAACCGGACGGGCGGCTCAGCCGCTTCCGGCGGAGCGGCAGATACCGGGGGCGGCACTTCCTCGGGCCGGGTGGGCAGGGCAAGATATTCCTGTACATAAAAGCCGCTGCGCTCCCGCGGCTCCATGTAGCCCTCGGTCGCCAGGATCTGATATGCCGCGTCCACCGTGTTGACAGAAACCGACAGCTCTGCCGCCAGCCGCCGCTTGCCGGGCATCCGGGTGCCCGCCGGAATGGCCCCGCTGCGCATCTCGGCGGCAAGGCTCTCATAGAGTTGCTCGTACAGCGGCACCCCGCTGGCGGCATCCAGTGCAGTTGTCAGATGAAACATAAGACCTCTCCCCTTTTTGGATGCTTTGCCAAACTGACCCCATAAAAAAACTTTATTCTGGGTATTTTCATGGTGCCAGTTCCGCGTATAATAGGAGCATACCAACCACACACCCAAATGTCAAGTAGTTTTATGGGTAAGTGGCTTTGAAACGGGCGAACGATCCTGCAGAGCAGGATAGAGGGGTTTCGCCCCGAAAGAAATCGGAGGGAAAAATCATGTCTACAACTGCAATGTGGCTGCTGCTGGCTGTGGTGATCGTTGTCATCCTGTTCGGCAGTGTGCTGTACAAGCGCACCTTTACCACCAAGGAGCTGGCCCTGACCGGCGTTATGGCCGCGTTGAGCCTGGTGGCATACCTGTTCTTCCGTGTGCCGTTCTACGGCGGCTCCTCGTTCCATCTGGGCAACACCTTCACCGCCCTGACCGCCCTGCTGCTGGACGGCGTTTCCGGCGGCCTGGCCGGTGCGATCGGTCTGGCTCTGGCCGATATCCTGGCCGGTGACCCGGGCTATGCCGTGACCACCTTTGTGCTGAAGTTCATCATCGGCATCACCTGCGGTGCCGTGGCTCACAAGGTGTTCAAGCTGCGCGATCTTGACCGCCACAGCAAGGGCTACCTGCTCAAGGTCATCGTGGCAGGCGGCTCCGGCCTGCTGCTGAACGTCATCACCGACCCGTTCCTGGGCTATTTCCGCAACATTTACATCTTTGGCCAGGAGTATACCGTGGCACAGGCCCTGTCCAAGATCGCCGGTGGTGTCACCTTTGTCAACAGCGTAGCCTCCACCATCTGCGTGGTCATCCTGTATCTGGCCCTGCGCCCGGCTCTGGAGCGCGCCGGTCTGCTGCCCAAGGGCGAAAAAAAGTAAGCCTCTCATCTCTTTCTGACGCATAGATGGAAAGCCCCCGGCCTGTATCCTCAACATGATATGCTACCCCTAGAGTAGACAGAGTAAAAAGAAAACTCTGCGTACTCTGGGGGTATTTTCATGTCAAGCGAGAACAATCACGATACAGCGGAAGTAAAATATCAAAAAAATATCCCGTGTTGGACGCTGCAAGCTCACGTCCGTGCCATAAATCGAGCGTCCTAACGCCGATTTGCACAAAAAATTCGCCGTTCCCTTGTGGAAACGGCGAACAAAAATCTTATATTTTTTTCTGTCTCCTTGACGGGGCACTTCACGGGCAGGAAATGCGGGACAGAAGCGCAGAAGATCAGCCCTCGATGAGCTCAACGGTCTTCATCTTGACGGGGGTAGTGGGCTTATCGTTCCAGTCGGTGCGGACGGAAGCGATCTTATCCACGACCTCCATTCCGGCAACCACCTTGCCGAAAGCGGCATACTGGCCGTCCAGATGGGGAGCGTCCTTGTGCATGATGAAGAACTGGCTGCCGGCGCTGTTGGGGTTCATGCTGCGGGCCATGC
>OHDH01000813.1_pt1 | contig 13179 bp, 10 predicted proteins | sample 1566921 | NCBI WGS metagenome assembly OHDH01 (sample SAMEA3879585, study PRJEB24766) | human gut metagenome | biome: human-associated habitat; feature: feces | place: USA | collected 1985/1987
AAGGAGCCGCCGCTATTTTATATCGGATAAAATCGTACGGAACTCTCATCCGGATTCCTCCATCGACGAAAATCCGAAATATCTTCCTCTTGGGAAAAATCGATACGATCAACCGGCGATTCGTAAAAAACAGCGTGAATTACAGGTTTTTTTCCAACAGCTCCATAAATCCTTTCGGAGCCCGGCAGGGACGCCGCGTATCGCGGTGGATGAAACCCAGAACCGTAGAACCCGTATTGAGCAGCTCGCCCGCTTCGTTGTAAATTTCGTATTCGAACGTAATACGCGCTTTCGGCAACTCCCGGAGGGAAATTCGAACCGTGATCAATTCGTCGTAATGAGCCGGACGCAGGTACTTGGAGTGTACCTCGAGAATCGGCATCATCACGCCGTCCTTCTCCTCCATATCGGCATACGAAGAGCCGAAACTGCGGAGCAGCTCCGAACGGGCCGCTTCGTAATAGCAGATGTAATTCGAATGGTGTACGATACCCATCTGATCGGTATCCTTATACCAGACTCTGAATTTGAAATCTCTTGTCAGCATGGCGTTAAAACTCGATTAGTATATGGCCCGACGGCATTTTTCCCGCCGTCCTCAATAATTCCGGAGTACCTTTGGCGGTTATCCGAAGCACACCGGGCCTACCTTCGATCCGCACGGGATATTCACCCGGAGGCGGAAGCAGCTTGAGAGCCTCTCCCGAGGCGATATGTCCTGCGCAGTCCACATCGCCTGCCAACAGATACGGATGCGACAGCATCCGGGCAGCTTTATTCATCTCTCCCCGCTCGATCAGACGACGAATGACCGTCGAACTCACCTTCTCGGCATCGACATCCTGTTTCTCGATCTCCGTCACACGGAAGCCGAACTCGTCATGCAATCCGTTGAGCAGCCGGTAATCTCCCTCCTTGTCGTGGCCGAAGCGGTGGTTGAAACCGACGACCAGATTCTTCACCCCCACCTTCCCGATCAGATAGTCCTTTACGAAACTCTCGGAAGGAATCCGGCTGAAGGCCCGGTCGAACGGAATCACGATCAGATTGTCGATTCCGAACCGGTCGAGCAGGTATATCTTCTCTTCGAGCGAAGTCAGCAGCCGCAGCCGCTCCTGTGTACCGAGCGTCACGCGGGGATGCGGGTCGAAGGTCAGCACGATACTTTCTCCCCCGACAGCGGCCGCCTCCCGGCGAATCCGGTCGAGCAAAACCCGGTGTCCGCTATGAACTCCGTCGTACGATCCGACGGTAGCCGCCGGCGAACGGAACGAAGGCAGATTTTCGAAGCCGTGGAATACTCGCATCGACACCTTAATTATTGTCGTTATTCTCTTCGGATTCCTTGACGCAGTAAGCAACCTTTTCCAGAAGAGTCGTAATATCGTAATTCTCCACGTAGATACCTTGCGGGAAATTCAGGCGTGTCGAGGTAAAGTTGAGTACGCCCTTGATGCCGGCGTTGATGATCGGCACGACCAGTTCGGGGGCGACTTTGGTCGGCGAAGATACGATGACGATCGAGATGTCGTTCTCCTGGACGACCTTCTCGAAACACTCCATGTGGTAGCACGGAATGTTGTCGATCGCAGTATCCACTTTTGCGGGATCGACGTCGAACGCGACCGTGATCCGCAGCTTCAGGCTCTTCCCGTTGAAATATTTGGTGATGGCCTGCCCCAGGTGACCCATACCGATTACGGCGATGTTCACCGGGCTTTCGCTGTCGAGGATGTTGCTGATAAAATCGATCAACACCTTTACGTCGTAGCCTTTCTTGGTATCGCTCGAGAACCCGATCAACATCAGATCCCGACGCACCTGCACAGCCGTAATGCCGTGAATCCCGGCCAGCACGTGCGAAAAAATGTGGGTAATGCCCTCCCTATGGCAGGCGAGCAGCGTACGGCGATACTCGCTGAGCCGCTCGATCGTTTTTTCGGGAATTCCGTTGGGTATTAAAGCCATTTCAATCTACGGTAATGGTGAAGTCCGGTCGGTAGCTCACACGCATCCAGTTTTGGTTGACATGGTTGGACCCTCCGGGCATTTGCTGGAACGTATAAGAGGTTTGCAGCGGCGTGTAGCGGCGTCCCTCCATATCGTACTGGATGTTGGAATACATCGCCGGAACGAAGATCATCGCCGCATCGTAACCCCGGTAAGAGTAGAGCGACGGCAACGCCCCGAAAGCTTTGATGTAGTCGCTGTCGAAAGTCTTGATTACCTCGGCATCGCGTTTGGCGTGATAAGTCGAGAAGAGCACGAGCCGGTCCTTGAAGTAGAGCGCCCGATCGAGGTTCCCGAAGCGGTTCCAACGCGAATTGCCGACGATCGTGAAACGGGGAGGCGTCTTGCCGCGGGCTACGAGGTTGGTATTGGCCGAAGCGATGGCTGCCAGAATACGGTCCACTTCGAGCCCGCTGTCGCTCAAAACAATCAGCAGGTTGTCCTTGCCATTGGCCAGCAGCGACGAAAGCCCCTGGTCGCCCTCCTTGACAGCGTAACGATAATTATGCCGCGCGTAAGGTACACCCTGCAGTGCAGCCAGAATTTCCCGTTCGAACTCCCGGTCGTTCTTCTCTCCGTAGATCAAGGTAACCTGTTTGTGCTCACCCTGAGTCAGTTCTTCGATTTTGGCATATTTCCGCATCTGGGGCGGTGCCATCTGAAACAAAACATCGCTATCGACGTTCTTGACATCGGCCAGAGGCGATACGACCGGCACGGCATACTCCTCGGCATACCCGATTACGGCAGGAAGTTCCTCTTCGTAAACCGGGCCTACGATCAAGCGGGCCGCCCGAAAATCGGCGTCGTCCACAATCGTACGGAGTCGGTCGCTTTCCTGCCGGGTATTGAACAGATCGACCCGAACGGAGTATCCGTATTGGGTCTTTATCTTTTCAAGCCCCAGGAGAAATCCCTGGTAGAAATCGAGATAATTCGGATTCTGTTTGTCGCCATCGGTCATCGGCAACAACAGCGCCACACGAAGCGGCTCTCCGCTGCTCAATGCCAGAAAATCCACCTCTTTCACCTGGGGTTCGACCGTCGTCAAGGTATCGCTCTCCGTTGGCTCGGGCTGTCCGAATCGCTCTTCCGGCGCCGGCTCGGTCGCGGACTTTGCATCGCCGGGGACTTTCAGCATACTTCCCGAACGGAGGTCTTGCGCTGAAATACCGTTCAGCCGCTCCAGATTTTCAACCGTCGTACCGAAGCGACGGGACAGCGCGTACATCGTCTCCCCGGGAGCGACGATGTGGTACATATAACCCTCCTCGGCAACCAGGTTCAGGCGATCCTTGTACTGCTCCCAGGCCGCCGTGTTTTCCGCTGCGTCGGTCTTGCCGACCGCCTTTTTGCGAATCAAAATGACCGAACCCGGTTTCAGGTGAATCGGATCCAGACCGGGATTGTCCTCCATGATGGTTTCGACCGAGATCGCATAGCGCTTCGAAATTCCATAAAGAGTTTCGCCCTTCTGCACCGTGTGCTGATCGAAGGTCTTCTTCAGCTTTTTAGGAGAAAGCTGCTCCTGTACGACGACACCCGTTTCCACGACCGGGATTTTAAGGCTCTGGTCGGCTTTGAGCCCTTGAGCGAGCTGCGGATTTTCGGCGGCGATCACCTGTTCCGCCACTCCATAGGTTTTGGCCAGCGAATAGAGCGTTTCCCCGTGCCGGACGTTGTGGACATAGTATTTTGCACCGTTGATATAAACGATCGTCTGCGATTTCTCGATAGACTGCGGCTCCTGGGCATAAAGGTTCGCCCCGGCCGTCAGCAACATCGCGGTACAACACAGTTCCTTCAGCATAGTCTATTGTTTCTCGTTTTTCTCCCGGCAGCGGATTTCGGTAATAATTTTCTTGGTATAGAGCGGGAAATCGCCGTTCATCATCCAGGAGTAATAGCTCGGCTCGACGCGGAAAACCTCCGCGACCGAACGGCCCTTATATTTGCCGAATCCGAAGACCTCTTCCCCTTTTTCGTTATAGAGGATGCGTCCTGCAAAGTCGGCGGATTCCGCCCGCGTGGAAAATTCAGCCAGAGCCGCGACATCGTTCTGCAACTCCCCGTAACGGTCCAACTGGGCTTTCAGCACTTCGTACGTCGCCAACGTATCGGCTTCGGCCGAATGGGCATCCGCGAGATCCTTGCCGCAATAGAACTTATAGGCCGCCACCAGCGTCCGCTGCTCCATTTTGTGAAAGATATTCTGCACGTCGATGAATTTACGTTTGCGGAAATCCACGTCCACACCGGCCCGCATGAACTCCTCGACCAGCATCGGCAGATCGAAGCGGTTCGAATTGAACCCGCCGAAGTCGCATCCCTCGATAAACTGGGCCAACGACTTGGCGATTTGCGGAAAAAGCGGGCAATCCTTCACGTCTTCGTCCGTAATGCCGTGAATGGCCGTAGCTTCGGCCGGAATCGGCATTCCCGGATTGATCCGCCGCGTACGGACGATCTCCTCGCCGTCGGGCATAACCTTGACCATCGATATTTCGACGATGCGGTCCCGTGCGATGTCGATGCCGGTCGTTTCCAAGTCGAAGAAAATGATCGGCCGCTTGAGATTGAGCTCCATCCGGGTTATGCGTTAATCATCATCGGCATAAGCAGCATGAGCGTCGCGCTCGACTGCTTGTCGTCATAGACGGGTTTGAATACGCCGGCACGGGTCGAATCTGCCAATTCGATGACGATGGTCGGCGTATCGATGTTGGAGAGGATTTCCACCAGGAACGTCGATTTGAAACCGATCGTGATATTCTGGCCTTCGTAGCTGCAACTGATCGTTTCGTTGGCCGATACCGAGAAATCGATGTCCTGCGCCGTAAGGTTGATCCGATTGTCGGCGATGTCCATGCGGATCAGGTTGGTCGTGGGGTTCGAGCAGACGGCCACGCGCTTGATGCCGTTGACCAGTTCGATACGATCGACGAGCACCTTATTGGGATTCGCGGCCGGAATCACCGCGTTGTAATTCGGGTAGTTGCCTTCGATCAGGCGGCACACCAGCGTATGGTTCTTGAGCTGGAACATGGCGTTTTTCGAATCGAAGCTCACCTTGATCGCGTCTTCCTCCTTGAGCAGCACCGATTTGAGCAGGTTGGCCGGTTTCTTGGGCAGGATGAACGACGAAGCCACTTCATTAGCGGTTTCCACCTCGTATTTCACCAGCTTGTGGGCGTCGGTACCCACGAATGTAAGCATCGAAGGGGCCAGGTTGATATAGACGCCGTTCATCACGGGACGCAGCTCGTCGTCGGCCGTGGCGAAAATCGTCTTGTTGATGCCGTTCACCAGCACGTCCACATCGAGCGTCAGCTCCTTGCAGTCGGCCGAAAGAGCCGGGATCGCCGGATAGCTCACGGCGCTGGCGCCGGGAATCGAGAGCGAACCGCTTTTCCAACTCAAACGGATCTCCCAGTTCTGATCGTTCACTTCGATCGTCAGAGGCATTTCGGCGAACTCCTTCAGCGAATCGAGCATCAGTTTGGCCGGAGCTGCGATGGTGCCTCCGCTTTCGACGCCGTCCACGCGGATCGAGCCCACGAGCGTGGTTTCCAGATCGGAAGTGGTCACCCGCAGCTCATCCCCCTTGAGCTCCATCAGGAAATAATCCAGGATGGGCAATGTATTTTTATTGCTGATTACTTTGCCGGTCGTGGCCAGGAGAGAGAGCAATGCAGAACTTGATACGGAAAATTTCATAGGTTTTTCAGTTGTAATTTATCTTGATTAATCATTTTTCGGTTTGGACTCCGTTACAGTGCAACGGGATTCATTACGAGCGGTTCGGGAGGGACTGCTCCGCCCGGGGCCGCCGCCTGTCTGTCGCTAAAGCGTGGCCAGTTTATCGAGCGCCGTCTGAATCATCTTTCTGACGAAAGGTTTATAATCCGTGCAGGCGTCCAGCGCGATCCGCTGGGCGATGATCGTACAGATCGTGGCGGCTTTGTGGCCCATGAGAGCGGCCAGCCCGGCCAAAGCAGAACTTTCCATCTCGAAATTGGTGATCCGGCGTCTGTGATAGTCGAACGACTCGATCTTCTCGTTCAGATGGATGTCGGCCGGTTCGAGGCGCACCCAGCGTCCCTGCGGCGCATAGAAGCCGGGAGCGGCGATGGTGATGCCTTCGATGGTCACGTCGCGGAAAAGCTCGGCCAGCGAAGGATCCGCATCGATGAAATAGGGCTTCGGAAGCAAATCGCTCCAACCCGTATGTTTCATAAAAGCCTTTTCGATCTCCAGGTCGCAAACCTCGTTGCGCCCCTTGTAGTAATTCAACAGACCGTCGAAGCCGACCGAAGTGCGGGCGAAGACGAACTGCCCCACTTTAATGTCGGGCTGAATGGCGCCCGAAGTACCCAAACGGACCAGCGTGAGCTGCCGCTTCTGCGCCTTCTCCTGCCGCGTGGCGAAATCCACGTTGGCCAGCGCATCGAGCTCCGTAACCGAAATGTCGATATTGCCGATGCCGATACCGGTCGAAAGCACGGTCATCCGCTTGCCTTTGTAGGTACCCGTCACGGTATTGAATTCACGGTTGGAAACGCTGCACTCCTGCGTATCGAAAAAGGAAGCTACCATGGCTACACGGCCGGGATCCCCCACGAGAATTACGATGTCGGCAAGCTGCTCCGGCTTGAGGTGCAGGTGGAAAATCGATCCGTCGTCGTTGATTATCAATTCGGAAGAAGGTATGGTTCTCATAGTGTCGGTTTTTATATTTTCATAATTGGCATAAAAGTACTACATTTACCTCGAATTTCAAAAAATACGCCACGATAAATTTTACATAAATATATTGTATCCCGCTCGGCGGAATACAAGAAAAGAGATATTGCGACATGACTCTCATCAAATCCATTTCCGGCATCCGGGGGACGATCGGCGGCCCTGCGACGGAGAACCTCACCCCGCTCGATATCGTTAAATTCACCACCGCCTACGTGCGTTTCATCGCCGAATCCGCACCCGGGAAAAGGCTCAAAATCGTCGTGGGCCGCGACGCCCGTATTTCGGGCGAAATGGTCGGCGACATCATCGAAGGCACGCTGCTGGGTTGCGGCGCGGACGTAGTGAACATCGGACTCTGCACTACGCCGGGAACCGAACTGGCCGTTACGGCGCACCGGGCCGACGGCGGCATCATCATCACCGCATCGCACAACCCCCGCCAATGGAACGCCCTGAAGCTCCTGAATGCCGAGGGAGAATTTCTGAGCGACGCCGAGGGCAAGCGGGTGCTGGCGCTGGCCGAAGACGAGAGTTTCGTTTTCCCGGATGTGGACCATATCGGCAAGGTCGTTTCGCGGGAGTCTTACAACGACGAGCATATCCGCCGGGTGCTGGCCCTGCCGCTGGTCGATGCGGAAGCCGTGCGGAGGCGGCGCTTCAAGGTGGTCGTGGATGCGGTGAACTCCGTCGGCGGCATCGTCATACCCAAGCTGCTGCGGGAGCTGGGATGCGAAGTCGTGGAGCTCAACTGCGAACCGACCGGAGAGTTCGCCCATAACCCGGAACCGCTGCCCGAGAACCTGACCGAAATATCGAAGGCGATCGTCCGCGAACAGGCCGATCTGGGCGTAGTGGTCGATCCCGATGTGGACCGGCTGGCCTTCGTCAGCGAAGACGGCTCGATGTTTGTCGAAGAATACACATTGGTCGCCGTGGCGGATTATATCCTCTCCCGCAAAACCGGCAATACGGTGTCGAATCTGAGCTCTTCGAGAGCTTTAAGCGATGTAACGCAAATACACGGAGGCGAATATTTTGCATCGGCGGTAGGAGAAGTCAATGTAGTCGCTAAGATGAAAGAGGTCGGGGCCGTCATCGGCGGCGAGGGCAACGGCGGAGTCATCTACCCCGAACTGCATTACGGCCGCGACGCACTGGTCGGCGCCGCGCTTTTCCTGACCTATCTGGCCGAAAAAGGTATGACCATGACCGAGCTGCGCAAGACCTATCCGGCCTATTTCGCCTCGAAGAACAAGATCGAGCTGACACCGGCTATCGACGTGGATAAAGTACTGCGTGAAATGAAATCCCGTTATGCCAATGAAAAGGTGAACGATACGGACGGTGTTAAAATCGATTTCCCGGAGAATTGGGTACACTTGCGCAAATCGAATACGGAACCGATCATCCGCGTATATACCGAAGCGAAAACGATGGCGGAGGCCGATGCGCTGGCCCGGCGGATCATTGCGGAAATAAAACAAATTTGTAATATATAAATCGATGAAAAACATTTTATTGATACTCGCTGCCGCAATTATGCTGACAGCCTGCGGAGGAAACTCCCGCCAAAAGACGACTGCCGGGGTACCCGACATGCACAATGCCGAAAACGCACTCGACTACCAGGGAACTTACAAAGGGGTTTTTCCTGCTGCGGACTGCCCGGGCATCGAGATTGAACTCACGCTTCACAACGACAACACCTATACGATGAATTCCAGCTATATGGATCGTTCTGAAGAGCCGATTCAACAGACAGGAAACTATACGGTAAAAGGCAACCTGCTGACGCTGCGAGCCAAAGTCGGCATAGGGCTTCCCGCCCCCGAGTACTACAAGGTGGAGGAAAACCGCCTGCGCCGTCTTAATGCAAAGAAGCAGCCTATCACCGGAGAACTCGCAGACCAATACGTACTCACCAAATAATCAAATTCCATGGATAAAGTAAAGAGTTACATAGAGAAAAACAAAGACCGTTTTCTCAACGAATTATTCGAGCTGTTGCGCATCCCTTCGATCAGCGCGCAATCCGATCATAAACCCGACATGACCCGGTGCGCCGAATGGCTGGCCGCTTCGCTGATGAAGGCCGGTGCCGACCATGCCGAAGTACTTCCCACGGAAGGCAATCCGGTTGTTTTCGCCGAACGAATCGTCGATCCCAAAGCCAAGACCGTATTGGTGTACGGCCACTACGACGTGATGCCGGTCGATCCGGTGGACGAATGGCGCACCTCGCCGTTCGAACCGGTCGTGAAGGACGGACGCATCTGGTGCCGGGGTGCGGACGACGACAAAGGCCAGCTTTTCATGCACGCCAAGGCGTTCGAAGCGATGTGCGCGACCGACAGCCTGCCCTGCAATGTGAAATTCCTGCTCGAAGGCGAGGAGGAGATCGGATCGCCCAGCCTCTACAAGTTCTGCGCCGACAACAAGAAGATGCTCAAGGCAGACATCATTCTGGTTTCCGATACATCGATGATCTCGATGCAGATACCTTCGATCACCTGCGGTCTGCGCGGTTTGACTTATATGGAGGTCGAAGTGACAGGCCCCAACAAGGACCTGCACTCCGGCCTGTTCGGAGGTGCGGTGGCCAATCCGGCCAATGTCCTGGCCCGCATGGTAGCTTCGCTCATCGATGAAAACGGACACGTGACGATTCCGGGCTTCTACGACGACGTGCGCGAGCTGACGGCCGCCGAGCGCAAAGCCTTCAACAAGGCTCCGTTCAACCTTACAGAATACAAGAAAGCGCTCGAAATCGGCGATGTCGAGGGCGAAGCGGGCTTTACGACCATCGAACGCACGGGTATTCGCCCCTCGCTCGACGTGAACGGCATTTGGGGCGGCTATATCGAGGAGGGGACCAAGACGGTGATCCCGTCGAAGGCTTCGGCCAAGATTTCGATGCGCCTCGTGCCGAATCAGGACTACCGCAAGATCTCGAAGCTCTTCGAGAAGCATTTCCGCAAGATTGCCCCGAAGAGCGTGAAGGTCACCGTCCGATCGCTCCATGGCGGCATGCCCTACGTCGCACCGACCGACATGCCGGCCTACAAGGCGGCCGAGAAGGCCGTCGAGGCGACTTTCGGCAAAAAGCCCCTGCCCTTCTACTCGGGCGGTTCGATCCCCATTATCAGCGGATTCGAGTCCATCCTGGGCATCAAGTCGCTGCTCATCGGCTTCGGACTGGCCGAGGATGCGATCCACTCGCCCAACGAGAGCTACGGACTCGACCAGTTCTACAAGGGGGTCGAAACGATTCCGCTGTTTTATAAATATTTCGCTGAAAAGTAAACAAGCAATACGATTTCAAAAACGGGACAATATCCGAAGGATATATCCCGTTTTTCGTATATTACGGATACGTTTGTTCAAAAAGATAGGATCTTTGATTTCGTTGTAGATACTTCGCCTCGGCAAAATGCAAATAAAATTTGCTTTTGCGCCCGGCTCATTCGTATCTTTACAAAAAAAGAAGGAAAGGTTCGAACGAGTTCAAACAACCCACGCTCGAAGCATACGCGGAGGGCACTTGTGAACTCTACGATGCAAGGAGTAGGAAAACAGAAAGTTTAGTTTGGCTCTCACTCACCTTGCACTATTTTTATAATAGAAAATAGGATTCGGTTCAGCAATCTTTGCGTGCAAGTTCGCACGATTGCTCTTCCCTTTCACTATCTTTGACATAGTTTTAGATAGGATGCGCCTTGGAAAATTGAGAACAAATTCCCGTTTTCTCCCGGCTTTCACTATCTTTGCAAATCGCAAAAAGAATACATTATGTGTGGAATTGTAGGTTACGTGGGTAAACGGCAGGCTTACCCCATTCTGATAAAAGGACTTCACCGCTTGGAATATCGCGGTTACGACAGCGCAGGACTCGCACTGGTCAATCGGGAAGGAGTTCTGAACGTGTTCAAAAGCAAGGGCAAAGTCGCCGATTTGGAACATTTCGTCGAATCCAAGGATCTGGACGGAACGATCGGCATCGCCCACACCCGTTGGGCGACACACGGCGAACCGAACGACATCAACGCCCATCCTCACTACTCCGATTCGGGCAATATCGCCCTGATCCACAATGGTATCATCGAAAATTACCGGGTGTTGAAAGAGGCGCTGATCGAAAACGGTTACACATTCAAGAGCGACACTGACACGGAGGTACTGGTCAATCTGATCGAATACATCCGTACGTCGAACAACTGCACGTTGCTGGAGGCCGTCCAGCAAGCATTGAAGCAGGTGATCGGCGCATACGCTATCGCCGTAGTGGAGAAGGGCAACCAAGATCAAATCATCGCGGCACGCCGCAGCAGCCCGATGGTCATCGGTATCGGCGACAAGGAGTTTTTCCTGGCATCGGACGCGGCGTCGATCGTGGAATATACGGACAAGATCGTCTATGTCAATGACGGCGAGGTAGTGGTCATGGATCGCAACCACCCGCTGAAGATCGTAACGCTCGACAACCAGGAGAGCAAGATCGACATCAAGAAGTTGCAGCTCAGCATCTCCCAGCTCGAAAAGGGCGGCTATCCGCACTTCATGCTCAAGGAGATCTTCGAGCAGCCCAAGACCATCGTGGACTGCATTCGGGGCCGGATCAACCCCGAGACGTACGACGTGATCCTGTCGGGCATCATGGACAACCGAGAGCGGTTTCTCAACGCCCGGCGCATCATCTTCGTGGCTTGCGGCACCTCGTGGCACGCATCGCTCATCGGGGAGTACCTGATCGAGGATTTCTGCCGCATTCCGGTCGAAGTGGAATACGCTTCGGAGTTCCGTTACCGCAATCCGGTGATTTATCCCGACGACATCGTGATCGCCGTATCGCAGTCGGGCGAAACGGCCGACACGCTGGCCGCTATCGAGCTGGCCAAGCAGAACGGTGCGTTCGTCTATGGCATCTGCAACGTGATCGGCTCGTCGATCGCCCGGGCTACCGATTCCGGCACTTACATCCACGTAGGGCCTGAGATCGGCGTGGCTTCGACCAAAGCCTTCACGGGACAGGTAACGGTACTCACGATGCTGGCGCTGATGATCGCCCGCGTCAAGGGTACGATCGACCAGGAGTGCTCGCGCAAGATCGCCAAGCATCTGCTCGATCTGCCCGCCGTGTTGGAAGAGGTGCTCCGCCTGAACGACCGGATCGCCGACTTCTCGAAAATCTTCACCTACGCGCACAACTTCATCTACCTGGGACGCGGGTACAACTACCCCACGGCGCTGGAAGGTGCGCTCAAACTCAAGGAGATCTCCTACATCCACGCAGAGGGCTACCCTGCCGCCGAAATGAAACACGGTCCGATCGCCCTGATCGACGCCGAGATGCCGACCATCGCCATCGCGACGCCGGATCACACCTACGAAAAGACCGCCAGCAACATCGAGGAGATCAAGGCCCGGGGCGGCAAGGTTATCACCGTGATCGCCAAGGGCGACGAGCAGGTACGCAAGAGCTCCGACTACTTTATCGAAGTGCCCGTCGTGGCGGAGTGCCTGATGCCGATCGTGGTATCGGTGCCGTTGCAGTTGCTGGCGTATCATATCGCTGTCAATAAAGGGCGCGACGTGGACCAGCCCCGCAACCTGGCCAAGTCGGTAACGGTGGAGTAATGACAAGACCGATACAACAAGAATCAGCCGCAACCTTTAGGTTGCGGCTGATTTTATATTATTGATGATTTCGGAAGGTGCGTTCGCCGATCTATTCCCGACTCTACCCGCAATCTGAACAGCAGCGGAAACTCCATACGGAATATTCTCGACAGCAATCCGTCGCCGAACCATCACCGAGCATACTCATCGGACACATCGCATCATTGTCCAGCCGGCATAAATCGAGGCCGATTCGAACCGTAAGCACACACTTCCGCATCCTTTTTACAGGAAATTCGATGCGATGTATTCGGCCAACGTGAAGTTCTTGCGGACTTCAGGGGCGCCGATCGTCGTTTCGTCGGTTTCGATCATCAGCGGTTCCTTATCCACGACGAGTTTCGAGAGGAAAGCATCGATCGCATCCCGGTTGCCGTCCATCGGCGCCGTGGCGATGACGTGTGAGGCGTTCTCGACCGAATAGAAATAATACGGGGAGTTCATCGCGCGGAGCTGTCCGGCGATGTACTTCGAGCCGAAGAAACCGACGCCGCTCTCGCGAATCACATTATACGGTACGTTCGCATCCGCATCGCCGTGAAAAAGCATCATCGGCGCAGGCTGCGATGCCCAGCGGAGCTCCTCGCCCATTTCGAAGATCGCCCCGGCGAAAGAAACGATACCCGCGTAGCGGAAGCCGGCAGGCAGGTGTTGCACCAGCGGCGAAGCGTTGCAGAGGGCGTATTCGCCGTGCAACACGGTGATCGCTCCCGCACTCGACCCGCAGGCCACGATCTGCGAGGAGTC
>OHDH01000818.1_pt1 | contig 13095 bp, 13 predicted proteins | sample 1566921 | NCBI WGS metagenome assembly OHDH01 (sample SAMEA3879585, study PRJEB24766) | human gut metagenome | biome: human-associated habitat; feature: feces | place: USA | collected 1985/1987
CCAGTTCTTCTGCAACACCTTCCAGACCAATCTTGTCCATCTTGTCCAGAATGATGAAAACTGTATCAAAGCTACCTTCCGGAAATCCACTGTACTGTGCCATAGCTTTCAGGATTTTTCGGTCATTGATACGGATCGTGAAATTATGGAAATCCAGTTTGCCAAGCAATGTCGTTGTTGCCATGACAAGTTCAATTTCTGCAAGATAAGTAGGCTCACCAAGAATATCAATATCACACTGCATAAACTGGCGGAAACGGCCTCTCTGCGGACGGTCCGCTCTCCAGACATTGCCCATCTGAAGTGCCTTAAACGGAGTCGGAAGCTGTCCTGCATTGTTGGAATAATATCTGGAAAGCGGTACAGTCAGATCATAACGAAGGCCTGAATCAACCAGATCAGCCTCACACTCTGCTGTATCCAGTTTCAATTTTTCTCCTCGTTTCAGAATCTTGAAGATCAGTTTCTCATTCTCTCCACCCTGTTTGCTGCTGAGATTTTCGATATGTTCCACACATGGTGTCTCAATTGCAGAAAATCCAAATTTTCCATATGTTTCACGAATCATGTTCATCACATAATTACGAATTTCCATCTCTTTTGGTAAAATGTCTTTCATACCGGTAACCGGTTTCTTCTTTAACGCCATACTGTCCTCCTGTTATTTGTTATTGTGTACAACTCTCTGAAATGCAAGAAAAACTTCCATATCAAAATTTTTGATCTCATCGATCATAAGCTCTATTACTGTACTGACATCAAACGCTCTTCTGTAAGGTCTGTCTGAGCTCAGTGCCGCATAAACATCGCAGACACGCAAAATTCTGGCCCCAAGCGGAATGCTGTCCCCTCTGAGATTCGACGGATAGCCGCTGCCATCATAATTTTCATGATGATACAAAACACTCTGAAGTACCAGCTCTGAATACCCCTGATCCTTCAGTTCTTCATATCCCAGCGAAGAATGCATACGGACATACTTCAGTTCTTCTATCAGAAGGGGATCATTTTCCTGTCCGTTGATATAGCCGGTAAGCTTCAGCTTCCCAATATCATGGAGCATTCCGGCAATCGCCATCTGATAACAGAACTCCTCGTCCTGCCCCAGTTCGGCAGCTACAGCATACGCAAGATTACTGACAGCAATTCCATGATTCAGTTCCTCAGAAAGATCAAAATCCAGCAATCTGTCACCAGACTTGAATATTTCCGCCTGTCCCGGCTCTTTCTCTGCTGTCTGCAATACGTCCACCTCCTGCTGTCATAACCAGGTATTGATTCCTTTGCGTTTTCGTTCTATCATTTCATCAATACGGTCAATGTAATTTGTAACATCTTTGACATTTTCCACACGTTCAATACGTTTGCCCTGATCAAAGACAAGCTTGGAAGAACCGCCGGCCCCCAAAGCGATGATCGGCTGTTTTTCCTCCATAATTAGTATATTGTAAATCCCGGCTTTGTCAACCTTTGCATAGCCAACATTCTCAAAATTTCCCTTCATATTTTTCTGTCTGTACAGATAATAAGGGCCCATTTCCATTTCGTAGGCTGCTTTCATGGTCATGTCCATGATCTCCTGGTTGTTCTCAAAAGTCATTTCCTGATATTTATCTTTAAAAATATTCAGTCGTGCTGCCCTCTTAACAGCAAGGGAATGTACGGTTATGCTGTCTGGTGCAAGTGCTTTCACTTCATTCAATGTGTTTTCTACCATTATCTTATCTTCTCCAGGCAGACCAACGATCAGATCCATATTGATGTTGTCAAAACCACACTCTCTTGCAAGCATAAATGCCTGCTTTGTTTCCTCTACTGTATGACGTCTTCCAATAATATCCAGCGTTTCCTGATTCATCGTCTGTGGATTTACAGAAATCCTTGTAATCGGATAATTGCGGATCATCATCAGCTTTTCTCTGGTAATACTGTCCGGTCTTCCTGCTTCAATCGTAAATTCTGCAAGATTCTCGCAGCAAAAATTCTCCATCAGTGCATCCAGAAGGACTTTCAGCTGCTCCGGTTCCAGCGTTGTCGGTGTACCTCCTCCAATATAAACCGTATCCAGTTTTCTGCCTTTTGCTTTCATGATTGCAGCAACTTCTTTTATCTCTTTGCAAAGTGCTTCCAGATACTGGTTCACACGGTTCTTCCACTGTTTCAATGGATAGGAACTGAAAGAACAGTAAAGACATATACTCGGGCAGAACGGGATTCCCACATACAGACTGTAACCATTTTCATAATCAATATCTTTGAGAATCTCTCTTTCTCTGTTCGCTATTGTGATCGCAAGTGCTGTTTTCTGCGGACTCACCATATAGCGCTCTCTCATTTCCTGTGCCGCTTCCGTATTCTTCATACCAGATTCAATCAGTCCCATTGCAAGTTTCGCCGGCCGGATACCTGTCAGGTTTCCCCACGGAAGTGTTTTCCCCGTCAGCTTTACTAATAACTTGTACAGTGCAATCTTAACAATATCCTTACGCTCCTTACGAATCGCATGTGCACGTTCTTTTGCCTCACTGTCATCAGCATCCACACAAGAAATAAGGGCATCCGAAGACTGCCCTTCTATAAACTCTGCACTTGTCACGCCTTTATTCTCATGGTCCTCATACCGGATCACACAGGAATCACCCTGCTTTTCAATCCGAAAATAAAGATCACAGCCCGCTTCCTCTTCTTCATAGAAAGAACAGATCTCACTTCCCGGATAAAACGCACGGATCAGTTCATATATATCGTGTTCAAACTCTCTGTCCTGAAACAGAATACCAATCTTATACAAATGGATTATACCTCTTTTCATAACCAATCGTTGTTGACGTATCATGTCCCGGATAAACTTCCGTATCATCCGGAAGTGCTTCCAGCAGTCTGTGCAGACTGTTTACAATTGCCGCGGTGCTTCCCTCCGGAAAATCAGTTCTTCCCACCGACCCACAGAAAACAGTATCTCCGCTGAACAAAACTCCTTCATCTTTCAAATAATAGCAACAGCTTCCTAACGTATGTCCGGGAGTCTCGATCATCTGAATCGAAAAACCTGCCAGTTCCACAACCTGAAGATCCTTAAGATAGACATCCGCCTTCAATGTATAGCTGCTCATGTGAAATGCTGTCAGATTGATTCTTGGATCCTGCAGCGTCTTTTCTTCTTTGGCACATGCATAAATTGGAATATTATATTTCTTTTTGATTTCTTCTGCTGCAAGAATATGGTCAAAATGACCATGTGTCAGAAGAATTGCAACCGGTCTGCCCTGCATTTCAAGAACCTTCTGTTCGATTCTGTCGGCATTATCGCCCGGATCAACGATCAGCATTTCTTCTGTTTCTTTATTTTTCAGGAAGTAACAGTTCGTAAACACACTTCCAACAATACATTTCTGTAAATCCAGTCTTTTCATACTATTATCCTCATCTAAATCAACCGGTTGTACGTTCTACGTCGATCACACTTTCTACCTGACGTATCTTGGCAACAAGTGATGAAAGCTCTTCTTTGCTTCCAATCTCAAAGCTGATTGAAATCGTCGCCTTTTCCTGCTTGCTTGTACGGCTGTTAATGCTTCTCATATCAATCTTTCTCTCTGTAAAGATTTTGGAAAGATCCACCAGAAGACCAGTACGGTTATTTGCATAGACCTGAATCTCAGCCATATATTTCTCAGAACCTTTATTGTCCGTTGGCTGCCATTCAGCTTCGATCAGACGGGATCGATCCATTTCCGACATATTCAGCACATTCACACAATCTGTACGATGAATGGTAATTCCCCGTCCCCTTGTAACAAATCCAACGATTTCGTCTCCAGGGATCGGACTGCAGCACTTTGAAAAACGAACTGCAACATCATGGATACCTTTTACAACGATACCACCTTTGTTTTTGGTAACATGCAGTTTCTCCTGTGCTTCCCCAGTAGCCTCCAATACCTGCTCGTCTGTAAGATTCTTCTGATTTTCTTTATCATAAGCTTCCATCAGCTTATTGAAGACCTGTCCTTCTTTCAGACCACCATGGCCGATTGCAGCCAGTACAGAATCCCAGTCACGGAATCCATATTTACGCATAACGGATTCCAGGAACTGCGGTTTTGTATAGATTCCAAGTTTATATCCTTTGGACTTGGCATACTGTGTCAGCATGTCTTTGCCTTTCAGGATGTTATCTTCTTTCAGTTCTTTCTTGAACCACTGATTGATCTTATTCTTTGCCTGTGTGCTCTTGACAAGATTCAGCCAGTCACGGCTCGGTCCCTGTGAATTCTGTGAAGTAATGATCTCAATACGGTCCCCATTTTTGATCTGATACTCAATTGGAACCAGTTTACCATTGACACGCGCCCCAACCATACGGTTACCAACAGCACTGTGTACACTGTAGGCAAAATCAATCGGTGTAGATCCATTTGGCAGGTTCTTGACATCTCCCTGCGGTGTGAAACAATAAACACTGTCTGCAAAAAGATCTAAGTCATTCTTAAGAAGACTCATAAATTCTCTGTTGTCAGACATATCTTTCTGCCATTCCAGAATCTGACGCAGCCAGTTCAGTTTCTCTTCTTCTCTCTTATCAACAGGTACTTTACCATCGGATGATTCTTTGTATTTCCAGTGTGCAGCAATACCATATTCCGCAGTCTTGTGCATCTCAAATGTGCGGATCTGAATTTCAAATGGCTGTCCGTTCGGGCCGATCAGCGTCGTATGCAGAGACTGATACATATTTGGCTTCGGCATGGCAATATAGTCCTTGAACCTGCCCGGAATCGGTTTATACATCTCATGGATGACGCCAAGTGCCGCATAGCAGTCTTTGACAGTATCTACCAGGATACGTACTGCAAACAGATCATAAATCTGATCGATCGTCTTGTCCTGGTTGACCATCTTTTTATAGATACTGAAGAAATGTTTGATTCTTCCGTCAACCTGCGCTTTAATGGATGCCTCATCCATATGCTGCTTGACCTGTTTGACGATATTGTTTACAAACTCCTGTCGTTCACTTTTACGAAGAGCAACTTTATCCACCAGATCATAGTATACATCTGGTTTCAGATATTTCAGCGAAAGGTCATCCAGCTCTACTTTGATTTTGGAGATACCAAGTCTCATAGCGATCGGTGCATAAATATCCATCGTTTCACGGGCTTTTTCCTGCTGTTTCTCCGGTCTCATATACTGCAGGGTGCGCATATTATGCAGGCGGTCTGCAAGCTTGATCAGAATAACACGGATATCCTTTGCCATGGCAAGAAACATCTTTCGAAGGTTTTCTGCCTGAAGTTCTACTTTATCAGCTGAATAGCTTAACTGTCCCAGTTTGGTAACGCCATCCACCAGAAGTGCAACTTCTGCACTGAACTCCTTCTCTACTTCTTCTATTGTCATCCAGGTATCTTCAACTGCATCATGAAGAAGACCTGCAACGATCGTTTCTTTGTCCAGCTCAAGATCTGCAAGTATGATTGCCACACAAAGAGGATGTATGATATACGGCTCTCCTGATTTTCGCTTCTGATCTTTGTGGGCTTCCCTGGCCACTTCGTAGGCTTTCTGTATCATGGAAATATCCGTAGAAGGGTGATATTTCTTCACACTGGCTATCAGCTCCTCATACAAAACCTCTGGGCTGGTAAAATCCTGCATGGTTTTGACCGCTGCATCTGCTTTTTTTACGGATTCAAGCTTTTCCTGTTCTGCCTTGTCCATTGTTTTTTCAAGCTGTACATTCTCTTTCTTATCTGCCATTATCTCCCACCTGCCTGCCGTTATTTATTACTGTTCACGCTGTTGCCGCCGCAGAATCATTTACCTTCGTATCTGATCACAGAAGCCACATCATAACCAGCGAGTCTTTCGCGTCCTTTTAATCCTGCAAGCTCCATAAGGAAAACAACTTTGACTACTTCACCGCCAAGTTCTTCTACCAGCTTAATTGCAGCTTCCACCGTACCACCGGTAGCGATCAGGTCATCAATGATTGCTACTTTCTGTCCTGGTTTGATAGAGTCTTTGTGCATCTCTATAGTTGCACTTCCATATTCCAGATCATAGCTTCTGGAAACAGTCTCACATGGAAGTTTGCCTTTTTTGCGAACCGGTACAAATGGTTTATGAAGATTATATGCAATCGGCACACCAAAGATAAAGCCTCTGGATTCAGTTCCTACGATTACATCTACATCCGTATCCTTGAGACAATCCTGCATGGAATCAATTGCAAGCTGAAGTCCATCTGCATCCTGCAGAACACTTGTAATGTCTCTGAAAATAATACCCGGTTCCGGAAAATCCGGGATACTTCTTACGTAATCTTCTATTTTTTTCATTTTTGCGTACCTCGCTTTTCTTTACATATAAATCTGGTTTATAATTATATCACTTTTTTATGGCAGAATCAATGACTAACCCATTTTGTCGGCTGTTCAGACCATTCTGTGTAAATTATGAAGTAATTTTCTGCAACATAAAAAAGCCACCTGCTCACAGGCAGGCAGCCTTTCTAATTCTTAATTGTTTTTTTATTAGTTCCAGATTGAAGAGTAAGCTTTCAGTATTGCATCTGCTCTGGCAGTTGTTACTGTATTCAATGCTGACTGGATCGCCTTATATGTATTCGGGCGCTGGCTGCTCAGTGCAGCTCCATTCAGCATATAATCCTTCACAGATTCAGCAAAATATTCCGCAGCATTCTGTGTTGCATATGCTTTGTTATATCCAGTGAATTTTGCTTTTTCACTGTTATATACAGATGCGAATGCACTGCTCTGATCTACGTTGCCTGCAATAAATGCAAGGAAATGTCCAAGCTCATGATAAATTGTCTCATCTGCTTCCTGGATCGTGATGCTTCGTGATCTTGCATCAAAATGTCCTGCATAAGCGGCATTCGGATCAACCGTTACCGTAAATCCCATTCTTGCATACGCATTCAGTACTCTGCTGTCCATCTTCGGTGCAATAGAAGCAACATTACTGATCGTATGCTTGGATGCCTTCTGACTGGAGGTCTTTGCTGAACCGGAGTTCTGAGTTCCGGAACTCTGGAATGAAACTTCCTGCGTCTGCGCATTCTGCTGTGAAGCTGCAACTGTTGTTGTAGTCTTGACTGTTGTTACTATTTTCTGTGTGACAACTTTCTGTTTGGATTTCTTTGTGTACTTCTCAGTCGTTGCTGTCTGTACAGTTGTCTGTGTCTTCACAGTCTTCTTACCACTCTTCCTGGTTCTGGTAGTTGTTTTTTTCTTTTTTGGAAGTTTTTTGATGTATGATTTCTTTGATGCTTTTTTCAGTTTTACTTTCTTTCTCGTTGTCTTCGTCTTTCTTTTTGTCTTCGTTGTTACCTTTGGCTTGGATGCCAGCGGCGTATCATCACCGGTAATTGTCGTTTCGATCACCGGATCCGTATAACTGGAAAGCTCTGGTATGTCAGAAGACTGCATCACCATCGAAAAACTTCCTGCGGCAATCACCGCGGCTGCTGCAACACATCCTGCTGCAACTTTTTTCCTCGTAAGGAATTCTTTGATTTTCATTTTTCTTTTCATATTATCACACCTTTCAGATATCGACGTATGAAATACAATATTGTTCACAGCAATCCAGTCGCCGGAACATCAGAGTTATTTATATTTTAACACACAAAAAAACCGTTTAATTAAATTAAACGGCCGCATATGTTAATTCGGCTTCTCTCTTCTGTAGTCCATAATACGTCACTAAATCGGATTTTAATGTGGCAACCGGCTGCCTTAGTCTCACGACCTTAGACCCGTGGCTTTGCGTCCCTGCCTTTCAGCAGGTTTGCCTTTATGCTGTAAGTATAGTTTTTTTTTCAGTGAATGTCAACATTTTTTCCTGTATATTTCACATTTCTGTAATAATTCAAAAAATCAAAAACCTCTTAAGGAATATTGCCTGTAAACATCTACTCTGCTATACTTAATTCAAAACAAACACAAGTAAATATTTCATATTATCAAGGAGCAGTCACATGAACCGATTCATTCGCTTACGACTCCTTGCCATGCTATTGTGTCTGCCTTTTCTGTTAATATTTATTTCAGGCTGCGGATCTTCTTCGCAAAAAAAAGATGAACCCCCTGTCTATTCCCCGCTCCAGGTTCTTGTTCCTGAAGCCACCGGAAAAGAAACTATTGGCTCATCGCCTATGATACTGGATGTATCCAATATCAGCCAGGGCTACTTTATTGCCCAGTCCGATTCTTCTGACCTGACATGCAGTTTGCAGATCATTTCTCCTTCTGGTGCACTTTATTCTTATTTTATTGCACCCGGAGAATCCGCAACCGTCACTTTTACAGAAGGCAGCGGTGATTACACAATTACCGGTTACCAACAGGTACAGGGTGACCAGTATGCAGCTCTTTACAGCGAAACAGTTACCGTACAGCTTGAAAATGATTTTCTGCCTTTTCTCTATCCAAATCAATATGTAAACTTTACACCGGACAGCAAAGCCAGCCAGCTTGCGCTCTCCCTGATCGATGAGGACACCGTTGATGTAGATGCATTGCAGCAGATTTACGATTATGTTGTGTCAAATCTGACTTATGATTATGAAAAAGCAGATACTGTGACCACCGGATATCTTCCCGATGTCGATGAAACCCTGAAAACAGGCACCGGCATCTGTTTTGATTATGCCGCGCTCACCACGGCCATGCTCCGAAGCTGTGATATTCCATGCAAACTTCAGATTGGTTATGCCGGAGATATCAAGCATGCCTGGATCGATGTATATATACGCTCCAAAGGCTGGGTCAATCAGGCAGTATCCTTTAAAGGAGATACCTGGACACTTATGGATCCTACCTTTGATTCCAACAGCGATGACAAAGAAGCTATTCAGGATTACATTGGAGATGAAAGCAATTACACTGTACAATTCACACGTTAATGGCAAAGGAGATTTTTTATGAAATACACATTAACAGCCCGGGAGCTCAGTAACTTTTTCGGACAGCTTGGAATGCTGATTCATTCAGGCATTTCTTTAACAGAGGGCTTGGCAATTCTTCACGATGAAAGTCAGACGGATACAGACCGTGAAATCATCACCGCGCTGCTCACTTCCATGGAAGAAACCGGAAGTCTTACACAGGCAATGGAAACTTCCGGAAGATTCCCCCATTCTTCTGTTTCTTATATAAAGACTGGTGAAGAAACAGGATGTCTGGATGAAATTCTGAACAGCCTGGCTCAGCACTATGAACAGGAGCAGGAAGTTTCCGAACAAATTCGAAGTGCAGTTACCTATCCCCTGATCATGCTTGGAATGATGGGAATCGTTATTGTCGTTCTTCTTGTAAAGGTACTTCCTGTATTTCAGCAGGTCTTTCAGCAGATGGGTATGGAAATGAATACGCTTTCTCTTGGATTACTGAAAGCCGGGAGTATTCTCAGCAATTATTCCGGTATTTTCCTGATATTGGTAGTTCTCTTGGTTGGTCTGATTCTTTTTCTCAGTCTGAGCGAAAAAGGACACATTTATCTGAGAAACGCAGCTTACCACTTACCAGTCTTTCGCGATATCCCACTGGCTGCCGATTACGGGCGTCTTGCACAGGGACTTTCTCTCGGGCTGAAAAGCGGTCTCACTCCAGATACAAGTCTTGAGCTGTCTGCTGAAATGGTTTCACATCCTCTGATTTTGAAGCGACTGGAAGAAACAGGTCATTTACTGGAAGAAGGCACTCCGTTTTATCAGGCACTGACAGATTCCAAACTTTTTACCGGTATGGAGGGAAGACTGATTTCTGTTGGTTTTCAATCTGGTTCGGCAGATGAGGCACTTAATCAGCTTTCCGTAAAATATCGTGAAAAAGCAGTTGATCTGATTTCGGAAGCAATCTCCATCGTTGAGCCAACGATTGTCATCATCCTGTCCCTGCTTGTCGGTCTCGTTCTGCTTTCTGTAATGATGCCGCTTCTGGGTATTCTCTCTGATATTGCATTGTGAGGTGAGCTATAAATGGAACTCTTTGACAGCCACAGGAAAAAATTTTTACGTAGATTCAGTCTGTTACTACCTTTATGCTTTCTCATTCTGATCAGCAGCATTTTTTTCATCAGTGTCAGCTTTGCATCCGATGAAACCCTTCACAAAGAACAACAGGCACTGGAACAGGCACTTGAAAATGGTGCTATCCGGTCATATGCCATGAGTGGTCAATATCCAGAAAGTCTGGACCAGATTCTGAATGATTACCACATAACTTATGACCGCTCTCGTTTTGTTGTCGAATATACCCCAAACGGTTCCAACCTGCTTCCTTATATAAGTGTAATTCTGCTGTCCGATACTGCCGGACATGGAAAGGGGGCTGCCAAATGAAAAAAAGGCTTATCACCAGACATCCAGTTGCCGAACTGGCTTCTCTTCTGCTTTTTGACATTTTTGTTCTTTTTCTTCTGCTCATGCTGCTTTTTTCAGCACACATTTATCAGCAGACTGTAAAAAATACAAATGCAGAAAATACTCTCGGTACTGCTGTTTCCTATCTTACAACCAAGTTCAGACAGCATGACACAGTAAATGGAATTTTCACCGGCAAACTGGATAATCTTTCTGCCCTTTGTTTTCGTGATACACTGAATGATCAGGATTACATCACTTATATTTATCTTGATCAGGGTAATCTGAAAGAACTCTTTACTTCAGACAGTTCTTCTGCCAATGCATCTGCCGGAACAACGATTGCTCAACTTTCTGACTTTCAGATTTCTGAAAGCAGACCTGGTTTTTATTCTTTTGAATTAAAAGATTCTGAAGGAAACAAAGAAACTTTTTATCTCCATCAGAATTCCGTTTCCAAGGAGGCATCATGAAAAAAATATCCGCACATTCAAAAACAAGTCTCTTTTTAATGGAAATGATCTTTGTTCTGCTTTTTCTGGCACTTTCCAGTGCTGCCTGTATCCGTATCTTTGCTGCTGCAAAAAAAAATCATATACAGGCTCAGGAATGGCGTCATATACAAACGCTCACAACTTCCGTCGGTGAAATTCTGGAAGACAGTGACGGAACCGCAAAAAGCTTTGTCTCACTGTTTCCTGATGGACAGATTCAGGACAATCTCATCGAATGGTACTATGACAGTTCCTGGCAACTCTGTTCCGATTCACAGGCTTCCTATAAAATGGAACTTACATTACACGAAACAGCAAACTCCAGACAGGGAACCCTTACTTTCTATCACGCCACAAATGATATACAGATTTACACGATTGATCTGGTTTTTCCTATTATTGAAAATTCAGACAAGGAGGCCAGCTCATGAAAGACCACAACAGCTTTTTTACTGCCACGGGAATTCCCTCTCTGTTTCTGATCTTTTCCGTGCTTTGTCTTGCAGTGCTTTCTTTGCTGACACTCGGAAATTCCCGTTCAGAATTAAGCACCGCCCGTAATTCCATGCAACAGACAGAAGATTATTATAATGCCTGCAGTCAGGCTTCCACTGTTATCAATGAGATTCAGACAGAACTCACAGATGCCTACCGGCAGGCCACCGATCAGAAGAATTATCTTGCCCTTGTCGGACAATTCTGCAAGGATCATTCTGAGCTTACTTTTGACGAGGAAAAGCAGACATTGCTTTTCGCCGAATCACTCTCTGACACTCAGCAACTCACTGTCTGCCTGAAGGTTTTATACCCGGAGAAATCCGGGGATTCTCTGATACAAATATTACAATGGAAAACAGACACCACGGCTTCCTGGACTCCGGACACCAGTCAGTCTGTTTATAAAGGAGGCACTCATGAATAAAGAACAAACTCTGGAATTTCTCTCTAAGGCAGCAGATCTGCACGCTTCAGATATTTTTATTATTGCAGGACGTCCACTTTCTATAAAAACCGATGGACGTCTTTCCACCTATGGTGACCGTCTGATGCCGGAACAGACCAGTGAAATTCTCGAAGCAATTTATCAGATGGCGAATAACCGTGATATCTCACGACTGCACAATACCGGTGACGATGACTTTTCCTTTTCTATTCCAGGTCTGTCACGTTTTCGTATCAATGCTTACAAACAGCGTGGTTCTCTGGCAGCAGTCATACGTGTTATCGCTTTCCAGCTGCCGGATCCCGCCGAGCTTTCTATTCCCGAGGATGTCATGAGTATTGCTGATCTGACAAAAGGCATGGTTCTTGTAACCGGATCTGCCGGAAGCGGAAAATCCACAACCATGGCCTGCCTTATAGATCGGATCAACCATTCTCGCGAAGGGCATATCATTACGCTGGAAGATCCTCTGGAATACCTGCATCGACACGATCGTTGTATCGTAAGCCAGCGTGAGATATGCACTGATACAGAAAATTATATTACTTCCCTGCGTGCTACCCTTCGCCAGAGCCCGGATGTCATTCTTCTTGGCGAAATGCGTGATCACGAAACCATTCAGACTGCCATGACAGCTGCCGAGACCGGTCATCTCATCCTTTCCAGTCTGCACACACTCGGAGCCGCAAATTCGCTCAACCGTATCATAGATGTTTTTGAACCATCCCAGCAGCATCAGATCATTATGCAGCTTTCTATGGTGCTTCAGGCTGTCATTTCTCAACAGCTGGTTCCGGATGTCAACGGCAAAAATGTTCCTGTTTTTGAGATTATGCGTCTTACTCCCGCTATCCGGAATATGATCCGTGATAATAAAATTCATCAGATCGACGGTGTCATTTCTTCCAGTCCCGGACGGATGCGCTCCATGGATCAAAGCCTTTTTGAATTGTACAAAAATGGACGCATCACAAAAGAAACTGCCATCAACTACGCAATGAATCCGGAAATGCTCCGCAGAAGACTTGGATGATTTTTTCTTTTGGAAGCTTCCTCACATAAAAAATCCGTCTCAGGCTTATCACCTGAAACGGATTTTTTTATTGCTTATTTTTTTCTGATCAAATATCAGTTCTTTTTGCCTCCGAAACGTTTTTTTACAAAAACTACAATTGCTACGATTGCTGCCAGAAGAATAATCACGAATGGAAGAGCGTCATGCAATGCATGACATACTTCTTCTGCGCATCTCTGCAATCCTGCCG
>OHDH01000820.1_pt1 | contig 13063 bp, 9 predicted proteins | sample 1566921 | NCBI WGS metagenome assembly OHDH01 (sample SAMEA3879585, study PRJEB24766) | human gut metagenome | biome: human-associated habitat; feature: feces | place: USA | collected 1985/1987
CTATCGCTGGATCTGCAGACAGCACTGGAGCAACTGAACGAACAGCAACGCAGGATACTGCTGCTGCTTTTTGTAAATGACCTGAAACCTGCCGAAGCAGCCAGACGTTTGCACTGCACGGTACGCAATATCACCAAGCACCGCTTGAAAGCGCTGGACAGGCTGCGGGAAATATTGATTATAAAGTAATTTGGCTTTTTATATGAATATACACTCCCTCAAGCATCCCCTGTACACATTTATTGAAATGCCAATCAGTAAGATTTGGCAATTCCATTCAGTGTGATTCGTGATTTTTATTCAGTATGATTACCTGTATCAATCGCAATCATATGCTGAATTGATTAATCAAGGTGTTGCAAAGCAAATAAATAAACAGGTCTGACAGTATATTCTGTCAGACCTGTTTTAAATTTTTCTGATCATCAATAACGTTATTTTTACTGTATGTAATCAACAATATCCTTATCAAAAACTAGCCATTCATCTCCTGATAAATAAAACAGTTCGTCACATGATCATTCACCATACCTATGGCCTGCATGAATGCGTAGACGATCGTTGAACCAACAAATTTAAAGCCCAGCTTTTTCAGATCTTTGCTGATTTGATCTGAAAGTGCTGTCGAGGCCGGTATCTGCTCCATCTTTTTCCAATGGTTCCTGATCGGGGTATCATCCACATAGGCCCAGATGAATTTATCAAAGCTTCCGTACTTTTTCTGTATTTCCAGAAAGGCTTTAGCGTTCGTTACCGCTGCGGTCACCTTGAGGCGGTTTCTGATGATCCCTGCATTTGCCAGCAGCTCCTGCATTTTTGCCTCGTCATAAAGAGCTACCTTCTTGGGATCAAAATTATCAAAAGCTTCTCGAAACGCCTTTCTTTTTTTAAGCACCGTGATCCAGCTGAGTCCTGCCTGCATTCCCTCTAAAATCAACATTTCAAAGAGCCTGTTATCGTCATGCACAGGCCGCCCCCACTCCTTGTCATGATACTCAATATATATCGGAAGATCACCTGCCCAGGAACACCTGCTTTTTTCACACATATTTTATTATCCTTTCCTACAACAAATATCATAATCAATATGACGTACTAAAATTAAGTTTAGAGAAAATGATATACCCTTTATCTAACCAGTATTATAGCATAAATAAAAATCCATTCTATCATAAATTACCTTTAATCAAAAAAGAACTCCGAAAACTCTCATCAATAGACTATCCCCCGAAAAACGGACAATGAAATAAAACACCTCCTGTTGTAGAATAGAAACTACAGTAAGAGGTGTTTTCATGTCCAGAAAATATACAACAGAAAACTTAATCGAACGACCTTAAACTTTTAGTGCTACTTGCATCTATAGGCAATAATGGTAACTTTACCTTTTCCAGGATACTTTTTTATTTCATATTTTCTGGGGAAGGCTTCTATTAGCTTCGGCAATTTAATAAACCCGAAAGTGCGCACATCAAAATCCGGTTTTACTCTTTTTATAAACTGCCCGGCTGAACTCACATTTACATAGCCTTCATCATCCTGGTACTTGTCAGATGCTATTTTTAATAAATTATGTATTACACTTATATCTTCTTTCGCAGCATCGACTGTAGCAGTTTCCAAGCATTCCTCTTCTATTTCTATTGCTTTTTCACTGCTTTCAGTTTTATCCTTTTCTTCTTTTATATTTTCGCCAAGGTTTTCAAGAAAAATAAATTCATCACAACTGTTTCTGAATGCTTCCGGTGTTTTCTTTTCACCAACACCCATAACAAATACCCCGGATTCATGCAAATTTATTGCCAAGGGAGTATAATCACTGTCGCTGGCGACGATAACAAATGCATCATAAATTCCTTTATGCAGCAAATTCATTGTATCGATTACCAACGCCATATCAGTTGTATTTTTGCCTGAAACATAGTCAAACTGCTGCTCCGCTTTTATAGCTAAACGTTTCAGCTCATTTTCCCAGTTTTTTAATGTATCTTTTCTCCAATTACCATACGCTCTTTTTACGACGATACGGCCATGCGTAGATATTTCCTGTATAACATCCTCTAACTTTGCCAACTGAGTATTATCTGCATCAATTAATAGCGCGATTCTTTGCAAATTTTCCATAAACCCCTCCTTAACATCTTCAATATTCTTATAAGTAAATATCCCCTAAATCAGTTATTTATTCCCACTCACTCCTGTTAGAAGTGTTCTAAACAAATTTGCTAGTGGGATTTGGTTCAGAGTATTTGCATTCTTTTCATAATTCAGATAGTAGAGGCTATCCGATTTTTTTTGTTACCAAAGTGTTGCCATGAATTATTTCATTTTACAATATTATAATTTATTCTTCTGAAGCCAAATAACATATTGTTTTTTAACTATACTAGAAGTAAGTATAAAGAGCAATTTTTTATAGCTCGCAAACTCCACTTCAAGTTATTAAAGATTACTTGCTATGCTTCAATAACTTTCTTTCCTCATCAGAAAACTCTCTTTTCTTTCTCTCTTCATCAGTTTCAAATGCACTTTTTGTAGCAGTTAATTTCATCAATGAAAGTATCTGAGTTTTTAAAGCTTCTTTAGCAGTATTTCTAAAAGCTTTGTAAAAGGATTCACCTAATTTCCTTTTATCCACGTTTTTAGTTAGCCTACCTATTTTTTTGCATTCTGTTAAAACTTCAGACATCATACCATCATCGCAAATATCCAATAAAATACTAAATAAATTAATTTTCAATGTCAAATTAATCTCAGCCATTGGTGTTGAAAGCTTTACTAGATTCATACCATAAGTAACTGAAATAGAACTGTCGACATTTTCAAGTAATTGGCTTATTATTAAACTATACCTCGCCTTTAACCATCCAGACAAAATACTTATAACATTATCAACATTTTCAATACTGGAAGTTTCAATAACATTTTGTACTGCTTCTTCTATTTGATCTTCTGTGTAACCTTCCGTAAATTTGATAATTGCCTCTATTGATTCGTCTATAATATCATCATATTTTATGATTTCACAAATAAATTCATCAACCTCTCCAATTCCTGAATAATAATCTAAAATATCTCTGATTATAGATTTTCTACAATAATTATTCTTCAAGTGACTAACTAGGAAGTTTTTATAAGTTTTAATTTGCTCTGTTTCCTCTTTAAATTCTGATCGAAAATTTCTAAGCAAAATCAAAGAAAGTTCGAGAGTATCTTCGGTAGCAGATTTCATTATTTTATCGCTAAAAGCTATATATTCTGTCTTAGCAATATACTCCTTGAATACATCAAGAATAATAATGCCAGACATAAAATATGAATTAATATTAGAATTCGACCAATTCACGAATTTTTTTGCCGCTACATCTGATATTCCTTGCTTGAATTCTGACATCTTTCGAAGTTTATCTATCATCATTGCAGGATAACTACTATTCTGACTATAAATATAATCTGCTATTAATATAATGTATTTTCCGTTATCAGCATCTTTTGAAATTAATTTTAAAATTTCTATTGCATAATTCAAAACAACATCATCTGAATTAGAATGAGCAAAAGCTGGTTTTAATTTCTCAATTAAATCCGTCATCTGTGTAGCATTATACTGTTTCTGCAACTCGTACAGTGTTGAAATTTTAATATTCTCATCAAATATTGCATCATGAACAGAGTCTATAGTTTTAGGAATTAAATCTACTTGATTATTGTTAACAACATTCAAAAGTATATCATCAATATATTTACTCTGTAAATTCTCTTTAATATACTTATCTACTTGCTTATCTTGGCCGGATAGAATCTCCCACTTAACACTACATAGCCATAAATTAATGTCATCTTTTGTATTGTCATTAGACGTTTCAATTAATTTATTAGATACCTTACTAATGATACTAATTTCTTTAAACCTCTCAGCATACCTCACCAAATTATGTATCACTAACTTCGTAAATTCTGAGCTTTCCAAATTTGGCTCAACGATGCTTAAAACTTCATCAGCATTATTATTTTGAATATATTTTTCAAATAATTTAACAAATGCTAAAACTGTAGTATCTTCCTCATCATAATTTTCTGCAGAAACCAATTCATTGTATATTCTTTCAAACATATATAAATCAGAAAAATACTTTTCAAAAGAAGAATCAATATCTAACGAATCAATTTCAAACAAACTATCAAATGTTAGTTTTGTTTCTGTCGTCGAGCACTTCTCAGAAATTAATTCTTTTACATATACTTTAACATTTCTACTTAAGTCCTCTTCTTTTTCAAAAAAAACAGTTAAATTTTCAACTATATTATTTGATTCATTCTTAAATTGATTTAAAATCAATTTATCAAAGCCACCAAATTCATTATATAGTTTAAATATATCTATTGTATTCAAAAGATTTAAGCCCTTTGCCAAAATCACATCATTAGATATAAAAATACTTTCCAATCTATCATTTAATAATGACATTAATCTTATATCATTTTTAATGTCCTTTATATCAGATACATTAATTATTCCAATACAACAAAATTCAAACTCAATAGGATCACTATTACTTAACACCTCATATAAGAGATTAGAAATATCCTTATCCAAATTATCTTCAATCTTCTCTCGTACTAACTTATACTCACCGCTTGACAATCCATCACGAACAGTTAGACTAAATTCATTACCAAACAATTCGCTAAGTTTATCATCGTTCAAATATAAAAATCTTGCTATATTGTTGGTTGTCACCGCCGCAGTTCTATGTAAAAACATAGACAAGCTCTCTCCAGTTTTATTTAGCGTATAAATCATACCTTTTTCGCTTTCGTTTTTAGTGAAATATGGCACTAACAGTTCATTACTGACCTCATCAATTTCTTCGCTATCAGTTAGTGTTAGAAAATCATCGATAATATTATTATCAATAAATACATTTGAATAAAACGCTGGAAAATCAGCTTGTAAAACTGATATTTTTGCTAGGAAACGCTTTCCATTTATAGATGTGAATACATCGCCAGCAACACCATTATATTCACGGCGATACCCTAAAAGCAGATCTTTTTTGCTTGTCTTGGAGTTGTTACCTTTTTATGAATCAGTATTTCTTTACATATTAATTTAAAATCTTTTTCTCCACATAACTGAACTAGATCGCCTGCATCTTTTTGTGCAGCTTCAATAACATATTGAGGAATATCTGATTGAATTACATTCGGAAGCGATATTCTATATTGAAATAGTTTATCTAAAAACAAATCACTTTCAATGGTTAAATGTTCATTATGCACAAAATTCGTCTTTTCTCGCTTAATTGCGTCTTTCAAAATTGTATCGTCGAAAGGAACAATAAAAATAAAATTAGGATAGCCTACAAACGCTTTAATAGCATCTAACGCTTCTACAATTTTATTAGGGGTTAAACGATCCAAATCATCAATGATGACAATAAATTTTTTGTTTTTATATTTTTCTTTGGATAATCTATTTTCTAATTCTCGTTCATATTCATCTACTGATGTCATCGGAGGTGTTATTTTAAAATTATACTTTCCAGATGAAATGCCTATAAATTTTTCGAATAACACAACCAATAATGGAATATAGAAATTACTCGCAAATCCACTTACAACAAAACTCATCCAATTTTCAAAATCAAATGCTGAAACATTTACTTTAGAAATAATACATTGTCCAATAATTGAAATTATTACTCCAATCACATAGATAATAAAAGCATTTCCAATAAGAGGACGCCATTCCGATTTAAAGTGCTCTATAAATGTCTTCTCCACTTCCTGCACATTTCCTTTATGTGATGTCAATCCATCAAGGAATTCTGCAAGAACACTTTTATCTGTATAGTCTAGACTTGATAGTGTTCTACGTAACAAAACTCGCTTTAATGCTTCCTTTTCATATTTCCATGCATTAATGTCCTCAATAATATAATCATCTTTTTTGGCTGATAGATGCTGTTTTACAATATTAATTAAACTGCTTTTTCCTAATCCCCACTTACCTACAATGGCAATATTAAAAGGTGCTGGGTTATTTTCAATTATATTTATTATATTTTTCGCAATATCTAAGTGTTTAAATTTATCATTTTGCGAATCAGATATTTCCGCATCTTTAATAAAATATTTCCCATTATTCTTAATTGGATTCATTAGTACCCTCCCATAGAAAAGCTATTTATTAATTTCTTTATAGGTTCCAAATACTAATACATAACACCACCGGTATTCTATATTCCTTAAGCGAAACATTTTGTTCTTGATCAAACTTTTTACGTCCATCACTAAGAGAATAGTACAAAATAATACTACCATCAATTTCAGGAGCAATTTGCTTAATAGATTCAAGTGATACCATACACATTTGACTAGTTCCTCTGACTTGAATATCTTATTTTCTATTCCACTTGCATTCAATATGCGATACCGAAATACACTGAACATCAAATTTCAAGCTTGGTTGAATCAATGTACTTGCACTATGAATTCTGAAACTAAATGACCAACCATTATCCATATAGATTTCAACGGCTGTCTTACTCCCCTTTTTGAATCTCATTGCAAGTATTTCTGTAGATGTATCTGCTGCTGGAACATCAAAGGCAGATACTTTAATATAACTTGCTTTATTCAATGTACCATGAAGATTGAACGTATGAATCAATGTCATTTTCTTATTATCATTACTAACAATCTTATGGTAATCCTTAATTCAGGCCAAGTATTCAAACATTCTTATTGTTATTTTAGAATCCTGTATATATACATCTAAGAATGCTTGTAATATAGTATTAATATCCTTCCACAAGCGCTATCAGACTTTAAAAATCTGATAGCGCTTTGCTTATTCTTATAATAATCCAAATAATGTTGCCAAAAGAAACCTAACGGCTTATAACCCCTTTATTTATGGTATTTTTTAAGGATATAAAATTATTCCCACTCGATAGTAGCATTCGGTTTAGGCGACAGGTCGTAGCAGACACGGTTGACGTTTTTCACTTCTGCCAAGATCCTATGGGTGATTTTGTGCAGGATCGGCCAGTCCAGTTCTTCGATGGTAGCGGTCATGGCGTCAACGGTATTGATAGCACGAATGATGACCGGATATTCAAAGGTTCTGGCATTATCGCGTACGCCGACGGATTTGAAATCGGGTACAACGGTGAAATACTGCCAGACCTTTTTATCGAGGCCGGCATTGGCAAATTCTTCACGCAAAATAGCGTCAGCTTCACGCACTGCTTCCAGACGTTCTTTAGTGATAGCCCCCAGACATCTTACGCCAAGACCCGGTCCGGGGAAGGGCTGACGATAGACCATGCTGTGCGGCAGTCCCAGTTCGATACCGCAGGCACGCACTTCGTCTTTGAACAGCTGATACAAAGGCTCAACCAGCTTGAATTGCAGGTCTTCTGGCAGACCGCCGACATTATGATGGCTTTTGACGCTTTTGGCTGTTTTCGTTCCGGATTCGACAACGTCAGGATAAATTGTGCCTTGTCCTAAAAATTCGATGCCGTCCAGTTTACGTGCTTCTTCTTCAAAAACACGGATAAACTCAGCGCCGATGATTTTTCTTTTAGCTTCCGGATCAGCTACGCCGGCCAGTTTAGACAGAAAACGTTCGCTGGCGTCAACATAGACAAGATTAGCCTTGAGTTCGTCTCTGAAAACTCTGACGACGCTTTCTGACTCGTCTTTGCGCATCAGTCCATGATTGACATGCACGCAGGTCAGCTGCGAACCGATGGCTTTGATCAGGAGTGCGGCAACAACAGAGGAGTCGACGCCGCCGGACAAAGCCAGCAGAACTTTTTTATCGCCGACCTGTTTTTTAATCAGTTCGACCTGATCGTTGATGAAGTTTTTCATATTCCAGTTAGCTGTAGCATGACATTCGTCAAAAACAAATTTTTTGAGCAGCTCCAGCATAGCTGCATGTTCCGGCCAGGCAGGCATGTTTTCGACTTTCGCCAAAGCATGGCCAACGGACATTACCGGTACGCCAAACTGATAAATGGCTACCTCCACATCAATCGGCTTACCGTCGATAATATTATTTTCGCCACCGTTGATGATGATACCTTTGACATTCGGCAGTGCCTGCAGCTCTGCCGCTGTAATATCATGCGCCTTGATTTCACTGTAAACACCAAGTTCCCTTACGGCGCGGGCCACCATCGTATTTTCATGGCTGCCGAGGTCTAAGATTACGATCATATCCTGCTGCATAATAAATTCTCCTGTTCGCAATAAATTTTTATATTTAGTTCAGATATATTAATTTTACCATATTTAACGCTGCCAGCTCCACTAAATTATCAGCGAAAACTGAGCAAACGGTTTTAAAAATACCACTGACAGTCTACCGATACCTTACTGTCGTGATAACCTTTGCCAAAGGCTTTACCCACGGCCGCCCGCAGCGTAAATTTATTGTTTTCCTGCAGCTGCATCCCGGCGCTTAAAGTATAGGTATCACGCCCGACACTACCGCCGCCCTTTTCGTTCAGATGATCCTGCCCTGCAAAACGGTTCCAGTTGTAATCAGTATCGTTGTTAAGCCATTCATGGTACCACATGGCACTCATGTCGTAGCTGCGTTCCGTCACTGCTCCCAGCCGCTCTTTACCAAGTTCCATACGCAGTCCTACCTTGCTTTGCAGCGATTGCAGATCGCTGGCGCCGCGGCTTACCGCCGCACCATCCGCAGCACTGCTTTCAGTAATGCCGGGATAATCCAGCAGACTATAGCGCAAAGCTGCAACAGGTATAAGTGTGCCCTGACGCTGCGGCAGACGCCAGCCGGTCCCGGCCTCTGTCGTTAAACTACGGCTCGTCCATTTCTTGTCGTAGCTGCTGAAATAGCTATTGCCCAACATGACATTACGTTTGGTATCATAGCGTTCGGCACCGCCCTGCAGCAGTCCATAATAAAACTGCCCCCGTTCAGGATCGGCTGCATAATACCCGGTGATACCGATAAAGCCGCCCTGGCTTTCGCTGTGCAGGGGCGCTGCGGCCACAATATCCGTTTTGTTGTCCAGATAAGCGCCATAAAGTCCGTAACGCCAGTTGCCAGCCTGCCGCTGAGCACCGACTAAAATACCGCTGCTTTGACCGCTGAACCCGGCATAGCTGCGCCAGCTGTTCTGGTCAAACTCCAGCCGCAGCGGCTGGGCATAAACTGACCATTCGCCTTCCTGCGGCCGCTCTTTTTCCAGTAACCGGTCACTGGTCAGATCCGTCAGCATTTTGATGCGGCTCTGCGCCGCATACTGCAGGCTGTCATACGCCCGCGGCGTCATTTGCTCCGCTGTCGCATCGATTGAGAATTTTGCAAAATCGATACCGCCAACGATATTCTGCGCGTCCCCGGTCATAGCTCCCGCCTTTTGGTCTAAAAAGGCGGCCAACTGATGTCCATCTGCAGTAGCGGCAATTTTACTGTATGCATCGGCAGCCCTGCTGGCGAAGAATGTTATGTCCCCCCCAGATGTTCTTTTATACTCAATCTGTACTATAGAATTGGTAGATTTTTTTACTTCTGAGTACAAATTATTGTCCTGCTCTAATGTGCCTGCTTCTACAAAATCGGTCAGCTTCAAAGTATTCTTGCCGTTGGCAAAATAACCGTTGGGTACAAATTGCACAGTGCCTGCCAGTTTGGCATCACCTAACACAGTCAGCTTGTCACCGCCGTTGATGCCGCCTTCCAGTTCCAGCACGCCGTCTTTCCCCTGCGTGTAACTGCCGACAGTCAGATGCCCAATAGAATTGCCCGGCGCTACGATACCATCCACATTATTAACACTACCGGTAATAAAGCCATTGCCTTGTAACTTAGGCTGATCTGCTGCTGCATTTTTAGTATTCTCTGCCGCTGCGGTGCTGACCGTAACATCGCTGTTGGTCAGGTAACCGTTGACTGCCAGCGTACCTGCCCGCACTAAAGTATCACCACTGTACGTATTATAGCCGGTCAGGTCCAGCTTGCCATTGCCGACTTTAGTAACATCACCCTCGCCGATGATCGAGCCACCATAGACAGAATCCGTAACACCAGCCTTCAGGTCAACTGTCATATTCGACAAAGTTTTCCGTTCCGGGTCGAAGGGATCGCTGCCGTACAACTCACCATCCTTGCCCAAGTTGATGATACTGCCGCCCACACCGCCGTCATCCAGCCAGCCGACAGTAAAATCCCCTCCATTGGCCAGGATCGTATCTTTGCCGAGCGCCGCCAGCACTATAGAAAAATTGCCGGCAGCGGCCATGTCCTGCCAGCCGCCCGCATCGCCAAAACTAATGAACGAGTTCCCCGGTGCCGCGGGGCTGAGATCATCGATCACGATCTGAGTACCCACGATTGGGTTCCCCATTATCTGGTGGCCTTTTAATTTACCCTCTTTGTCATAGACCTTAACCCTGATCACATAATCGCCGCCTGCCGGCAGCAGGGTAAATTTTTTTAGCTCAACAGTGCGGTAGCCGACATAGTCCTTGCTGCCATCCTCGCCAAACGTGCCGCTTTGCTTATAGACGCTTTTGCCATTTTCAGGATCAGTCGCCCCGGCCAGCACCTCGATTTCATAACTGGCAGCGTCCGTCAGCGTACAGAAGCCCACCGCTTTTAAAAACTGCGGCCGGGCGGCCACATAATGGCTGGCCATACCTTCGTTGTTTGTCAATGCAGCCGGATCCTCATCGTCCCAGCGCCAGTAAATATCACTGCCTAACTGCCCGTGCTGGCTAATGGAAGTATATCTTAGAGGATCTGCTTCGACAACACCGGTAACGCCGCCGGCCAGGCTGGTATCATAATAGGACACATAGGCGTAACCGCGTTCGCCACCTTCGCCATCTTCGCTACACTCCGAGCCCCACCCCGAGCCCCAGGAATTGCGCATGATCCAGGCGCCATATACTGTATTACCATTTGCATCTGTGAACTCATAATCATCATCCCAGCCTACTAGCCCTACTTCATGGTTGGCCCCCAGGTTAAAATTCTGATTATATACTTCCTTAATATCAGCATCATTCCATTCTAGCCCGGCATAGATACCGACAGAAATAATGCCGTTCTCCTTAATCAATCGTTTGATATACTCTTGCCGGTCAGAATCTCTGACAAAACTCTCGCTTTCACTATTATAATAATAATTAACAAGCATACTATCAACATACTGGTACAGGCCATAGACCTGCGTCACCAGTCCTGCCTCCGGCTGCAACGTAACTCCCTGCATCCTCGTTGCCGGATCTTTTTTATCAAAAGGTTTGGAAGCAAACGGAGCATTGGCTTCCCAAGTCAAACCCGTACCACGCGTCAGCAGCGCTGCCGCCTTAAATTCCAGGCCGCCCTGGTCATAAGCATCATAAATCCCCTGTGCAGGATCGATACTTGGATAAAACGGATGCGGATAGGTGGACGCATCTGTACCCAGCGGCGCATTATAACCTAGCCAGGCCAGATAGCGTTCAGAAAAATCGGCTTTCGCAACAGAAGATGCGGTAATTTTCTTATCATCTATGGCTGCCTGCCGCTGCTTGTTCCAGTTAGCCTCCACCGTAGCCAGCATACCAAAGGCCCAACAGCTGCCATAGTTAAGCTGATTTCTGACGGGGCTGATAAAACCTGTCTCGCGCCCGTCATACCCTGCCGCCAGTACAGACCCGCAAACAGACATTGCCAGCAAATCAGCAACTATGAATGCCGTCAATATTCTTTTATAGCCGTATCTACGACAGTATTTTTTCATAATAGCACCAAAATTTCTAATTTCAATAAATATTTTTAACTTATACTTATATTCTAACATCATAAAAAACCTCCGTAAACAACTATTTACAAGTTGTTTACGGAGGTTTAAAGAAAACTGTTATTTCATTGTTACGCCGTCTTCTTTGACCTTGATCTCTGTCACCTTAAATGACAATGCTTTGTCAGCACCGCTGCCATCTTCGACACATTTTGCAGTAAAGTTGGTTACGGCAGCTTTCTCTTCCTCGCCCACGACTTTGCCGGAAATTTTATATTCCTGACCTGCATTAAATTGCTGGTCTGCCTGGAAATGACTTTCAGTAAAACGCAGCCTGGAATCCGTCTCATCATACACCGCCAAGCCCAGATAGGCATTTTCCTGCATAGAATAATATTCCGTTTTAGAAACCCTGACGCGGACGATATGATATTCCTTTAACATTCTCCTCACCTCCTTTCTTTTAGGTTATCCCTGAACCCAAGCAGGATCACCCGGCAAAAGCATAGTACCGCTAACACTGCCATGCCTGCCAAAAACATTCACATCCCGATATGAAATTCTTATTCTGGAGCACAAAGATGTGGCGAAAGACGGACACAGCAGACCTTGTACCGTAGTAAACGTATCTCCAGAATAGCAAGCATCCACATAAACATCACCACTATAACCGTTAGGAAAAATGCTCCTGAAGTTATCAAAAAAAGCGGCGGCATCCAAATAAAAATCACTTGCTGCACTGCCAATAACCGGTATGCCCTGATCTCCAACAGCAGCACCATGAGCCAGAATAAATAAATCCTCAGAAATTCCTAAAACAGGAATATTGTTGCCCATTGCATAAACTGTTCCAAAAGCAGCTGCATTGCTGTTATGAGCATTCTGTGCCGCAGTAGTTAAAGCAGGGTCGCTCACATCAGATAAAATAATGATCATTCTCCTCACCTCCTTTCCTTTACCCTTTATTCATAATCTCATTTAATAGTGTCACTATACTATTAAATGTATTAAAATTGCCCTTCAGTATTTCATCCTCTGGAAAATGAATATTAAATTCTTTTTCTATTTCCATTAGCACTAATACCATATATAATGGATTGATATGCAATTTTTTCCCAAAGAAAGGCTTATTTTTTAATTCACGATTTTTTTCAAAATCAACACCAGTAATTTTCAATAAAATTTGTTCAATTTGTATTTCACAATTCATTTTCTTCCTCCGATAGATCAGTTATAAGTGCATTAAACATCCTATCCTTTTCTTTGTCTAATGAAATCATATA
>OHDH01000823.1_pt1 | contig 13017 bp, 8 predicted proteins | sample 1566921 | NCBI WGS metagenome assembly OHDH01 (sample SAMEA3879585, study PRJEB24766) | human gut metagenome | biome: human-associated habitat; feature: feces | place: USA | collected 1985/1987
ATTAAGGGGAGTCCATGATCAGGCTCCCCTTACTCGTGTCGAAACAACCGTTGTCAACGGTACCATAGTGATGTCTATGTTGCCATCTGTCTTACGCGTGATCAGCGTGGCTCCCCGCTGGATATATTGCTTCGCGATGCCGGAATATCCCAGATAATCAATGGACATTCCGTAAGTCATGCGGATACCTTTATAGGTCAGTGACAACGTATTCAGATGATCGTGTCCACAGAAGATCCATTTCAGCCAGCCGTTATCCACTGCTTTTTCGAAAAAATGAGGTGGTCGGTTCGATATTCCGAAATACTCATCCTTTTCTCCGATACTGCCGTGTTCATAGATCACACTGTGATCGCCTAGTTTCATCTTCTCGTAGGCTTCCTTGAACTCCGCGGGCGGCATGTGGAAAAATGCCATAGCCGGTACTTTTCTCTCGTTCAATTTCTCCATGCACCAGTCCGTCTGGTCCTCATGGATGCAGTCGAAACCGCTGAAAAACCAGCCGTCACCGTACATGTTAGAGTCCAGGTGGATGAGTGGCAGGAGAACTCTGCCTTCTCCATCGATCAGATCGAGTACAAAATTTCCGACGCCGGCAATGGGGTTTTGAGGACTATGCTCATATCTTCCTTTAGTAAAAACAGCGTATTTTCCCGTTGCAAAAATCTCCGCCAGTTGCTCTTTATTGCATGCAGCCCCCATCTCACAGTCATGATTGCCAAAGACAAACGTATAGGGAATCCGAAAACCATCCAGAAACGCTAACAGCTTTTGCGCCTGTTTTCTATTATTCATCGTCCCGCTTTTGGGGAAAAACGGGAACACAGAATCACCGGTCAGGACGATCAGGTCCGGTCCCGTCCGGCGGACCAGCTCCGTCACCGTTGCCAGCGCCAGTCTGTCCTTTTTCCGGGAAAATATGCCGAAACCAAGGTGCAGGTCTGTCAGCTGCAATATTTTATATTCTCTGTCCGTCGGGATGCGAAGGGAAAAAGTCTCTTCGTCCCGAATTTGAAAATTTTGAGAGGTATACATAGGAATCTCTTTTCTGTCACTTAATCTGTTTCACTATTGTATTTGAGTTTTTTTGAAATCAGCTCAACGGGATCAACGCACCGATTGCAGACAGCAGCGTAGACAGCACCATCAGCACCTGAAACGGCACTGTGCCGATCACGCCGCAGATAGGACTGCTACCGGCTTTTTTCCTGGACTTTCCATAGGTCAGCACCAGCATGATGCTCACCAGTACCACAACGCCACTCATGATCCGGGTCAGAACGATAAAGCTGTTCACGCCAAACACAGCAAACAGGATGCAGGGGACTGTGGCGATCAGCCAGCTGATGCGGTTGCCGCTGCCGATCTGCTCATGAACCACATCGCGGAGGGCGAGAGTATTGCTCCAGAACGTGGTAAGTAAAGCAAACAGGGAAAATACCCCTGCCAGGATCATTGCCCAGGTACCGATGCTCTCTCCCAACTGCATGTATGCCAGTTCTTTTTCCAGTGCTCCCTTGGTTCCCAGGAGAACCGTGCCCGTCACGATCAGGACAAACACTGAAGAAAGCCCAAAACCGATGAAGATGGAGCGGCGGATCTGTTTCGCGTTGCCATCCAGACCTTTCACCACCTGGATCACTGCCTGATTGGCAGAAGTGGCGAATACCACCATGCTGTACAGCGCCAGCAGATTATTCCAGTGGAACTGTGCCCGTTGCAAAGAATTCAGCGGATGCATAAATGTGCCTACCGTCATCACTGCCACAATGCCCATGAGGACAATGACTGCGTATTTCTGCGCGATGCCCACGGCTTTCATGCCGATAAACACCACAACTCCGGCGATCACATAGTACAAAACCTGCGCCGCCACAAAAGGCATTCCGAACCAGTTCACAAAAATCTGGGCGCCACCGTTGATGTTGCCGCTGACACCGATCATAATTGCCAGTCCATAGACAATAAATACACTCCAGCTGAAGATCTGCTTCATTTTCCCATGAAACAGCTCTCCTTCAAAGCTCTTCACCAGTTGGACACCACCGTTATTGTAAGACAGCTCGGCAATGATCAGGTGCAGGATCACGTTCACACAATAGGCGATCAATACCATCCACACGACATCCAGCATGCTGTTCTTCGTGGCAAGATACGGAACGGCGATGATACCGGTACCGATGCTGTTGCCGACGATCATGCTGATGGCTTCGAAGGTCGTGAGGTGGGCTTCGGATTGGATGGGTTGGGACATAGGGGGACCTCCTTTGTATAAAAACACTACTTTAATATGCAATATAATTCTTTCGATATTCATCCGTGTCTACCCGGATAGGTACAAAAAAATCTGTTGCTAAATGGGGAATGTTTATCTGCGAGATTACTTCTATTCCTTACGTTCCGGCAGCATCCCCTTGATCTTCACGCCACTCAGATCCACATCCAGCACGATCTTCACCATCCAGAAGAACAGCAACAGTACCAACATCGGAATCACGCAGGAAGTAATGATCATCACGGCAACCGCCTCGATAAAGTGATTGAGGGAATTCTCCACCTTCTGTACCAGTTCTTCGGTAGAAATTGTCACATTTTCCACAACATTTGCCACCGAATCTTTAGCGCCGGAAATGGCATCTTTTGCCCAGTCGAAAATGTTTGAGACAGATCCGGAGTTATTGTTGTCCTTCTCCTGCACATTTCCTGTAACAGTTCCAGAAGCTTCTTTTGTTCCGATTCCGGTTGTTTCCGTCGCATTAGTGTCATCATCCACCACGCCACTGTTTTCCAGTATGCTCTGTGTGTTCCTGGCATCCTCAATGGTAGCTTCGATCTGGGCCTGATAGGTGTCTCCGATAAGGTCAGAAATCTTTACGCTGGCCGGAACCACGAGAAAAATGGCAATGCCAAATACTGCAAGTTTTGCCGCCAGTTTACGCACCGTAGCATTTTCAAAAACCAGATTCAATATCCATAATCCGCAGGCAATCGGAATCAGGTAGGTAAATGCCACATAGCCGGTAATCGTCACAAGATATTTTTCCAGATAGATAGCGCAAAGGACCACCAGTAGGTATCCGCTGACATCTGCCATTTTCTCTGCGATGGGTGTTGCCGTGTCGCCCGGAAGCAAAGTGATCAGCGCCGAGGTCACCGTGGATGCCGCCGTCAGCTCCATGACAGTCTGTTTTTTCTCATCCAGAGAGGCGATGGTCTTCTGATGATTCTCCGGTGCGGAGACGTATTTTCCAATGACCGTTACCGATAAAATGGCGGCCAGTAATAATACTACTGCTGTGATACATTTTGTACGATCAAAATTTACTTTCATGCTCGCTCACTCCTTTATTCTTCCATATATTTTTTCACAAATCAGCGTAAGTATTAACGGTTACATTATTTTACAGTCCTGATAATGTTCTCATTACCAGATCTACATCTTTATTTTCCAATTCCTGAATAATATGTAGATATGTTTTCTGCGTAGTTGTCATACTTGCATGTCCCAGTCTTCTGGCTACACTGGCAATGGATACACCCGCAAATAAAAGTAGCGACGCATGCGTATGACGAAGACCATGAATAGAGATTACCGAGATTCCACACTCTTTACAGTGTCTGGCAAGTACATCATTTACTGTGGAATTATATATTTTTTCCTCTCCTACAAAAATAGGTTTATCCTCCGGTAAATTTTTAACCAGTTCTGAAAATTTCACTACTATTTGCCAGTCTATCTGTATTTTTCTTACGGATGATTTATTTTTAGTGGGCAGGAATCCTCCGTCCCCCTTATAATCCCATGTCTTACTTACAGATAATGTCTGCCTCGCAAAATCGAAATCCGCCGGTGTAATCGCCAGGGCTTCCGAAAATCGCATACCCGTTTTTGATACGAGAAGAATAAACCAATCCCAATTTGGATTCTCCTTTATATCAAGATGTGCAATCAAAGTATGAAGTTCAAACTGGTTCAAATACTTGATTTTCTTTACTTTTGGTGTTTTTCCCTTGATGATTGCCTTTCTGGTAGGATCCCTTTCAATTAATCCCTCATCTACTGCATCAAGAATTGCCCCCTTCAGTTGATGATGAAAATCCAGGGTTGTTTGCCTCTCATGCTCTTTTGCATAATCATTTAAAAGCTGTTGATAGGCATTTCTTGTTAATTCTGATACTTTCAACTCCGGAACAAGCTTCTCCACCCACTTATGTGTCATCTGATATTTTGCCAAAGTTGCTTCCCTGATGGCATCTCTTTTGTACACTTCAATCCATTGTTTATAATATTCGCAAAACAGTTCTGTACTGTTCATATCATTAAGCATAAGCTTCCTCCATTTCTTGTACTACTTACGCTGATATGAACAGTACAGAATATTAATTGTTTAGTAAGGGGTTTACCTCCTCGTCCAAAGTCTTTTTTAAGTCTGCGATTAACATTGTATAATATTTAAACTTAGGAATTGCCTGCTCCTGCGTAGCCTTATAACTAGGGAAATCAGCCGTTATCTTAATAGCATTCTCATTTGGAATTTCTCCATTGCGATAATGCGTTGCCGCATACATAACATCATCTTTTGAAGCACACCATGTAATACAAAATTCAGATACTACTTTTTCTATACAGTTGTGCTTCATATTCTCTATGACATTACGAATAGACTTTCCCTTATATCTGTCTTCATCCACTTCAATATCACATACCAAGTCAGACATAAGTGCTGCTACCTTAGGATTCTCTTTGCTCAAATCCCCTATATATTGCTTCACTTCCTCAATTTGTTTCTGACGCTGTTCAGGCGCAACTTCTTCATCGTCACTGGGTGTTACAATGTTCTGAATCAAATTAATAATGTACTCATAGTCAATCTTGGTATGACTGTATGCCATAAGCTCATAATCCATATTAATCGTAGGTTCTTCGTCACCACCTTGAGGATCATCAGGCTTCGGCTGTACCTCTTCTTTTACGTTCAAATAATGTGCCACATAATCTTCATATTCGTCTTGTGTTATACCATATTCTTCTAACATGCTGTCATCATACTGTGTAAAGGATTTCAACTGTGCAAACAGCTTGTCAAAATTCTGGAACATCTTTATAAATACAATCTTTTCTTTCCTTGACATTCCGGGAATCTCTTCCGGAGTCTCTGCCGAAACTCTAAGTGCCTTCAATGCTTTACGAAATGCCGGTTCTATTTCATCCCACTCTGCCACTAATGCCGATTCCGTACTTCCTGCAGAATAGAGTTTTACTGCATTATCTACACTTTCCTTAAACAGCTTTGGTGCCTGAAATGTAACAATTTGACCATACGTCTTATTTTTATCATAGATACGATTGGTTCTGGAAAAAGCCTGAATCAAATCATGTGGGCCCATAGGCTGCCTATCAATAAATATAGTAGACATACAAGGTGCATCAAAACCTGTTAATAATCTGTCTACAACAATTACCAGATCCAATTGTTCATTTCTACTCTGAAATTTTGGATCCTTTCTTGCCAAGCGCTTATTTAAATTTCCATTATAACCTTGTATTTGAGCAAGTTCGTATTTCGTACCAAACATTTCATTATAATCATCTAAAGATTCCTGCATTTTCTGCTGGTTCACATGAGAACCTTCTTCATTTTCCGTAATGGAATACGTTATTGCAAATTTAGGAAAATCCGGCAAAACCTGCTTTATTCTTTCATCAATCTGTAATTCTGTTTCTCCATTTTTTACCCTTTTGAGCAAATCATAATATTTCTGAGCCATCTGAATGGAACTGGTTGTTAATAGTCCTTCATATGTTTTTCCTTTTCCATTTTGGAATCCTAATTTGTGATATGATTTATTTAAAATCACATCCAATACACTGAGCATATGTGCTTCACTTTCATATACACTACTATCAGTCTCATCTGCCATATTTTTCGGTCCATTATGCTCTACCTGAAATCCCAGTACTGCGTTATCATGGATTGCATTCTGAATCGTATATTTATGTAACTGTTTTCCATATAATTCTTCAGTGGTACGTGGCAAATCTCCCATTTGAGGATATGCATTTTCTGCGAATCTTGGTGTCCCGGTAAATCCATACCATAATGAATTTCTAAAAAATCTTTCTAACTCTCTTTTCGTTCCAGGCGTCACCGCTCTGTGACACTCATCTACAACAAATGCAATTTTAAGATTTTTTATTTTATTATACTCTGATGTGCCTTCCCCCAATTTTTTCGTAATAAGTCTCTGTAATTTTTGAATTGTTGTCACAATTACCTGACGATCATCTGATTTTAATTTTCTTTTCAGATCGAAAACATTGTCCGTTTCATCCACATCAATAATGTCATTATTCGCATATGCCTGAAATGCCATTGTGGTCTGTGTATCTAAATCTTTTCGATCAATCAGGAAAATAGTTTTATCAATCGTTGGAATATCCATCAACAAATTTCTGGTTGCTTTATAAGACGTCAAAGTTTTTCCCGAGCCTGTTGTATGCCATACATAACCGGACTGTCCTGTTTTGGATGCATCACGAATAGCCTCTATTGCGTGTATCTGATAGGGGCGGAGCAAAATCAGTCGCTTGGCATCTTCATCCAAGACTGTATATCTTGCTATCATCTCATGTGCTTCCGGGATTCGGAGTACACTCTTGGCAAAATCAAGATAATCTGAAACAGGATTATTCTCTCTATCCAGCCATCCACTAATAAATTTAGGATTCAGATCTGCATCACTTGCTGCGGAGAAATATCTCGTATCCACGCCGTTGCTGATAACAAACATTTGCACTGCTGAAAAAATACCTGTAAATTTACCTTCACCAATGTACTTTTTGATCTGCCAAAATCCATCCATGTAAGAGTGTTGCTTGTTCTTTAGTTCTATATGTATCAGAGGCAGACCATTGATCATAAGGGTGACATCAAATCTTCTGTTTTGTCTGCTATCCTCATCAGCTAATGCTCTATACTGATTAATAACCTCATAAACACTACTACCGCCAGCAATATGCTCATGATTCATTACAACCAAATGGAGTCTCTCCGTATCTCGCTGTACATGGACCATAACCTTTCCATTTTCACCAACCAGCCATTCTCCTGCTTTATAGAATGAAGAAAACTGTAACTGATTTTTCACCTGTTCAAATTCAGAATCAGACAAATGTTCTCCATTTAATCTCTCTTTATTATTCTGCTCCAGAATATATTTAAAATTATTCCAGAGATCTTCCTCAGTTTTTAAATCATTCCGGTAAATCCATTGTGAATCCCCATAAATCAACTGTTCAATAAGTTTTTGTTCTATTACTGCTTCTAATTCCGCCATAGTAGCCTCCCAACACAATTAACTTGGATTTTTCAACGTGTACTTTTACCACATATGTCTTATCTGATGCCTTAATTTGTATAGGCAATTTCTATTTTAGTATACCATATCTTACTACTTTTTTGTTTATTCTATATTTTAATTTGGTTTACGATTGTTTACATCGTTTTATGGTGATTTTAATATATAAATGTACTTGCGATGGTGAAGAGTGATGAAGTGATCGAGGTTGGTGAAATAATCTCCAATTTTCTTCTGTTCCTCTTTTTTGACTGGTGCGAAATAAGTCAAATTTTTCAATTCTGTTTCGGTCATTGTTGGAACAGCTCCACCAATTTTTACAGCAGCTACTTGTTTCATAATGCCATGTGTAATAAGAACGTTTGACATGAAAATTTCTGAATCTTTTTCTACGCGCACTACAACAATCTGCGGATTAATAGATGCATCCTCTTTAAGTCCAGTAACCAAGGCACTTTTTCCCAGTGTTGATCCTGTTTTTACAAAAAGAATATCTCCATTAGCAATTTTTATTTCCGGTGATTCATCGTACTTTTCACGAGTGATATATGTATTCTTACACTCCATGGTTAATTTGTTATTTACGATATTAGTAGGACTAAAAGTTAAAACTCCGCCTGCCTCTTTTGTGACTATATCCCTTTCTGTATATCCTCTGAATCCAATTCTTCCATTAAGCTTGCAGGTCTCTCCCAACTTACGCTGTTCCCAATCGTTATATAATAGTTTGGGTAAAACACGACACTTACACTGGTGAAGAGTGATGAGCCTTTCTAGCTCCTCAAAATACTTTCCAATTTTCTTCTGTTCCTCAATATCTTGTGGTATCGTCAGCTCCGTCTCAAAGAAATCTGCTGGTGCAATATTCAAAAGTCCATGATTTCTCGCTCCTTCTGCTGCAATTTCATGAATACCTTTATGCCATAAATTTGTACTGTAGTACGATACCAGGAAATCAGAATCTACAGGATTATTTTTTTTTATTCCAAATACAATATAAAGTGTTGATAATACACCATTTTCATAACGATCCAACCTTTTAACAGCTCCCCACGGAGCATCTGTTGAAGTGCTTTTATTATATGCGAACTCTCCATTTTCAATCAGATAATAACCACTGACATCTTTACTTGCTACCCTCTTATCAAAGAATTCATTCTGATCAATTAGTCCATATTGAGCCGATATTGTAAGCGGTAACTCGGAGACTAAATCTTGATTTTTCCTTGTTACACGATCGACCAAATCCTCCAACTTACGCTGTTCCCAAACAAGTGTAACTTTTTCTAAAAATAAATATTTTTTCGCTGGTGAAGAGTGATGAGGTTGTCGAGCTTCTTGTAATAAGCTCCGATTTTCTCTTCTTCCCTAATATCTTTAGGAAAACAAATATCATATGATGATAACTGAGGAACTGTTAACTGAGGAACTCCAGTTGATTCAACAACAACATTCTGATTGTTTATTGCATTTTCCAAAAAGTAGCAATCATGATTAGAACGAATAGCAAGGAGTCTCACAACTGGCGTAAAATCAGTCATTCTGGCCTGTGCATGCCCCACTTCACCACGACCTGTCACCGTAACTGCTGGTGCTTTTACTCTATAATAATCATTATAATATCCGACAATTCCATCGTTAGTTAACGCATTTGCATAAATTGGGTATGTGCCGTCATCAACTACTTTTTCTTTATCAATATCTCCACCAGCCAATATCTCGATTGCTATCTCTCCCAACTTACGCTGTTCCCAAGCATCAGTAAAACCTGCAAATCGAATTTCTGGAACGGTCTGTCCATTTTGTGGAAACATTTTTTGTAACATATATTTTTTTAGTTTTTTTGTTTCTTCACACTTTCGCTGGTGAAGAGTGATGAACATATCAATCTTCCGAAAATACCCTGCTATGCAGTCTTGTTCCTGCGTTTTAGGCAGTAATAATGATATACCCATAAAATCGTCATATCCAATATTTAAGAGTCCATCCATTCTTGCACCAGAAGAAATTAACTTTCCTAATTCCCTATCAGGTAGCTTTGTTGCAAAATAGTATTCTACAAAATTTGCATTGCCCTTCTCTACTTTGAAGCTATGGTAAACCCTTGGTACAAGCGCTTCTTCATATGTTTGAAGTGAAAACACTGTTCCATATTTTGCAAGTTTTGAATTGCCATGATTGTATGATAATTCTCCCCTTTTGAGCAACGTATAATTCTTTTGTTCTTTTCCAGCTATATTACCTGAAAACCTATCCTCCTGGTTCATCCATCCATTTCCAGCAGATATTGTTAATGTTGGAAGTTCCATTCTCCCATCATTCCCCTGTACTCTTGAACATATATCTCCCAACTTACGCTGTTCCCAATCGTCTGTGTATCCTTTAAATCTAATTTTAGGTTTTGCCATGTCCATCACCCCTCCATCTTTCTAATTAACTCATTCAAAGCAAACATGACATCTTCATCCGGTGACGTCAATTCTTTCATAAGTAATAAAAAGTCTCCTTGTGCCTGTTCCAGTTCCTTATCCGTGTTTGTCATACTTACCAAAAGTTCATTTAAATCAATCTCTTCTTCCTTCTCAAAATTATCTACATATCGAGGAATATTCAAATTGAAATCATTTCGTTCAATGTCTTCAAAACTTGCAAGGTATGCTTCTTTATCTACCGTTACTCTTTCGTTATAAAGTTTCATAACTGAATCAATATGTCCATCAGTCATGGCATTCTGTTTTTTACCTTTTTCAAACTTTTGTGAAGCGTCAATGAAGAGAACATCTCGACCTTCTCTGTGTTTTTTCAAAACTACAATACATGTAGGAATCGATGTATTGTAGAAAAGGTTTGCCGGCAATCCAATAACTGCATAAATATTACCGGAGCGAAGTAATTTTTCTCTTATCTTACCTTCTGCCGCGCCACGGAAAAGTACACCATGTGGTAACACAATTGCCATTGTTCCATTACTTTTCAGATGATACAAGCCATGCAGTAAAAAGGCATAATCGGCTTTTGACTTGGGCGCAAGCACACCATAATCGCTAAATCTCTCATCCTGTAAAAATCCTGCAGCAGCACTCCATTTTGCGGAATACGGTGGATTCATCAACACCATATTGAAATCCGTTTCTTCGCCAGTCGGCCAGTCTCCGTCAAGAGTGTCACCATTTCGAAGGACTTGATTTTCCGGTACTATTCCGTGCAAAAACATATTCATTCTGGCCAGGTTATATGTCGAAGTGTTCAGTTCCTGTCCATAATATTTAATATAATTAGGTTCTTTCGCATATTTCTTTGCATTTAACAGAAGAGATCCCGAACCCATGCAAGGATCATATACAGATAATCCTTTTCTATCTTCCTGTCCTGCAATCGCTATTCTTGTCAAGATCTTTGATACTGCCTGCGGCGTATAGAACTCTCCCGCTTTCTTTCCTGTTTCCGATGCGAACTGACCGATAAGGTACTCATAAGCATTTCCTAAAATCTCTGCATCTGAATTCAATAAATCTGCTTTATCAATTTCCTTAATCAAATTTGAAATAGTATCACTCTGTTTTTGATCTCCGGTCCCCAAACGATTAGAATATAAGTCAATATCCGTAAATAAATCTGCAAACAAAGGGTCGCTTTGTTCAATATTATTAAAGGCTTTCTGCAACTGCTCTCGATTAAATGAATTGTTCCTTGCAGCATCAGCAAAACATGTATATGTGAGTTCCGGTTCAATTACGTAATGACATTCTGACTTGATTTGTTCTTTTAATTCTTCTGCGCTGCTATCTTCCAGAGCTTCTTTATATGCTTCTAAAGCAACCTTCAAGTTCTCCGGCTTTTCATCATAGATCAAATCATACACCTTGATTAAAAATGAATCCGAAAGATACTTATAAAAAACAATTCCTAATAAGTAGTCCTTATACTCATTAGCATCCATTTTAGAGCGAAGAATATCCGCTCCACTCCATAACACACTGATTAAATCCTTACTGTTTTCTAACTCTGCCATTTTTTTCTCCTTTTATTTATTCTTCAACATATTTTTTAACATAATCTATATGATAAAGCGGAATATTCGTCATCCATTCCTGCTCTCTGTAATCCGACATTGACGTCCGGATCGCATATTTCGGATGATATTTTTCGCAGAACATCTTCAGGCTCTTCGCTCTGAGGTTTTCCTCCGCTTTTACCTCTATGGGAATTACGGAAGTTTTCCCCTGCACCATGAAATCAATCTCTCCGGAAGAGTTTTCCGTACTGTAATAATAGGGGATCACTCCCACTTCAGAGATCAACTGCTGGAGCACGTACTGTTCTGTTAAAGCTCCTTTAAATTCTGTAAATATCCGGTTTCCGTCGATAATCACCCTGGCATCCAGATCCGTCATAGCAATCAGCAATCCGATATCCAGCAGGTATATTTTAAATGCATCCAGATTCAGATAAGCTTTTAATGGTAACGCCGGTTTGCTCACACGGTTTACTTTATGGATCAGTCCGCAATCCAAAAGCCACTGGATTGCCAGTTCAAAATCTTTTGCCCTGGCGCCCTCTCTCACCTGCCCGTAGATATATTTTTTATTTTCTTTTGCCAACTGCATCGGAATGGAATCCCACACCAGGTTCAATCGGGGAACCAGAAAATTCTCCGCATGCTTGGAAAAATCCTGGCGGTAATAATTCAGCAGATCTTTCTGAATCTCTCTGACCCGCCCGAAGTCTTTATCATTCACATAGGACTGGACCACTTCCGGCATACCACCGACATAATAGTACTCTCTCAGACGATCCTTGTATTTGGAAGCGAAGGTATTGATCATCTGCATATCCCCGGACTGCAGAAGCTCTGCAAATCGTTCTTCTCCCAAGGCGCACAAAAATTCCTGAAAATTAAGCGGATACAGATCCATGAAGTCTACCTTGCCTACCGGGAAAGAGGTGCCCTTGTGCATCGCCACACCCAGCAGAGAACCGGCAGCTACAATGGCATATTCCGGAGCATTTTCGCAAAAATACTTTAAAGAGGATAGCGCCTTCGGTACTTCCTGGATTTCATCAAAAATAAGTAAGGTATCTTCACTTTTGACCGAAACACCTGTCTCCACGCTGATTGCCAGAAGAATCCTTTCTACATTGATCTCTCCATCAAACACCTGTTGCATACGGGGATTACTGTCAAAATTGACATATGCTGTTTTCTCAAAACAGGTGGCTCCGAATTCCTTCATAAGCCAAGTCTTTCCTACCTGCCTGGCTCCGCGAATGATCAACGGCTTCCGGTTCTTTTTTTCTTTCCATTCTTTTAATCGTTCCAATGCAAACCGTCGCATCTCTGCCTCCCTTGTACTATTCACAATAGTTATCTACTTCTACTCTATCTCAGTAAAATTGCCTTGTCAACAGAAATAAGTCCTTAAAACTGTATATGTGATACACTTTTAAGGACTTATTTCTGTAATTTATTACATTTTTCAGGACGTAATTCCCAGTCTGGGCTACATTTTTCAGGACGTTACCTCAAAAACCGCCGCAACAACTTCTCTTTTTTCTCATCATACCTCTGGTACCGTATCGGCAGATCCATCCATGTCTTTTTGTCCACGATACTCCGATAATGGCTGAAGGTCTCGAATCCGGTGCGGCCGTGATACC
>OHDH01000825.1_pt1 | contig 12990 bp, 9 predicted proteins | sample 1566921 | NCBI WGS metagenome assembly OHDH01 (sample SAMEA3879585, study PRJEB24766) | human gut metagenome | biome: human-associated habitat; feature: feces | place: USA | collected 1985/1987
AAGCGCACCCCGTCCAGCTATCTGGGCAGCTGCCGCTACAAGCTGCCGGACCCGGACGTGGACTCTACCCCGTTCATCAAGCTGTTCACCCTGTTTGACAAGTACGATATCTGTGCACTGTTCTACATCGGCGGCAACGACTCGATGGACACCATTGCAAAGCTCTCCCGTTACGGTGCCCAGGTGGGCAGCAGCGTCCGGTTCATCGGTGTGCCCAAGACCATCGACAACGATCTGTGTCTTACCGACCACACCCCCGGCTACGGCTCTGCCGCAAAGTACATTGCCACCATCTTAAAGGAAGTCATCCGCGACTCCTCGGTTTACAACATCCGCAGCGTGACGGTGGCCGAGATCATGGGCCGCCACGCTGGCTGGCTGGCTGGTGCGGCCTGTCTGGCAGGCGGCGAGGACTGTGAAGGCCCCGACCTGATCCTGCTGCCGGAAGTGCCCTTTGATCAGGATAAGTTCCTTGCCCGGGTGGACGAGCTGCAGCGGGTCAAACCCAATGTCATCATTGCAGCCAGCGAGGGCGTTAAGACAGCCGACGGCACCTATCTGTGCGATCTGGTCTCCACCGCCGGGCAGCTGGATGCCTTTGGCCACAAAGCCATCCTCAGCGGCACCAGCCGGTATCTTTCTGACCTCATCCACGACAATCTGAACTGCAAGAGCCGTGCCATTGAGTTTTCGACCCTGCAGCGCTGCGCCAGCCATCTGGCCAGCCGCACCGATGTGAACGAGGCCTATGCCGTGGGCGGCGCTGCCGCTTCCGCTGCCTTTGCGGGCGAGACCGGGCGGATGATCTCGCTCAAGCGCATTTCCGATTACCCCTACCAGTGCATCACCGAGTCCGTGGATGTCCAGCAGGTGGCAAACCTGGAGAAAAAGGTGCCGCTGGACTGGATCACCCCGGACGGAATGCAGGTGACGGCGGCATTTGAGGAGTATGCCCGTCCGCTCATCCTGGACGAAGTGACACCGGTCTATGTCAACGGTACCCCGCGCCATATCTGCCTGTAAGTTTCATTTGCGCGCTTCCTCCCCCCTCGTGGTCTGTTTTCGTGCTCCTGCACGATAATATAAAAGCCGAAACAGAAGAAAAGGAGAAATCATCATGGGTAAAAATGCAATCGTTGGTCAGTCTGGCGGCCCCACCTCCGTCATCAATGCAAGTCTGGCAGGCGTATTCGAGAGCTGCAAGAGCCGCGGTGCTGAGATCGTTTACGGCATGTGCAACGGCGTTGCCGGTCTGCTGGAGGAGCGCGTGGTGGATCTTTCCACCGTGCTGACCGATGACCTGGATATCGAGCTGCTCAAGCGCACCCCGTCCAGCTTCCTGGGCAGCTGCCGCTATAAACTGCCCGATTGGCACGATGACGAGACCGTTTACAAGAAGCTGTTCGCCATCCTGGAAAAGCTGAACATTGGCTACTTCTTCTACATTGGCGGCAACGACTCCATGGATACCATCGGCAAGCTGGCTGAATACGGCAACCGCATCCAGAGCGACATCCGCTTCATGGGCGTTCCCAAGACCATCGATAACGACCTGATGGTGACCGACCACACCCCCGGCTACGGCTCTGCGGCAAAGTACATCGGTGTGGTGATGAAGGAGATCATCCGCGATGCCACCGTTTACGGCACCAATTATGTCACCGTGGTCGAGATCATGGGCCGCAACGCCGGCTGGCTGACCGCTGCTGCCTCTCTGGCCAAGAGCGATGACTGCGAGGGCGTGGATATGATCTGCCTGCCCGAAGTTCCCTTCAACGTGGAGCACTTCATTGAGAAGGTCCGCGCCATGCAGGAGAAGAAGCCCAGCATCGTGATCGCTGTTTCCGAGGGTGTCAAGCTCGAGGACGGCCGCTACGTCTGCGAGCTGGCCGACGATGTGCACGCAGTGGACGCTTTCGGCCACAAGGCACTGACTGGTACCGCACGCTATCTGGCGAATGTGGTCGCCCGCAATCTGGACACCAAGACCCGCTGTATCGAGCTGTCTACCCTGCAGCGCTGCGCTGGTCACCTGACCAGCCGCACCGATATCACCGAGGCTTACCAGGTGGGCGGCGCTGCTGCCAAGGCTGCCTTTGAGGGTGTCACCGGTCAGATGGTCGCCCTGAAGCGCATCTCCAACAGCCCCTATCAGTACATCACCGAGCTGCACCCCATCAGTGAAGTTGCAAACCTCGAGAAGAAGGTCCCCCTGAGCTGGATGAACGAGAATCACACCCAGATGACCGAGGAATTCCTCGAGTATGCCCGCCCGCTGATCCAGGCTGAGCTGACTCCGCTGTACATTGCAGGTCTGCCCCACCACATCTACATGAAAAAGTAATTTCTCCTTTGAATCCTTCTAAGGCATAGCAAAACTCCCGCCCGGATGCGCTCCGGGCGGGAGTTTTTTGCTGTGTGGCTTATGATTTACTGTTTGCCCAGCTGCCAGAACGCCACGGCGCTGGCGGCGGCAACGTTCAGGGAATCGACCCCGTGGGACATGGGGATCTTGACCGTATAATCGCAGGATGCGATGGTGGTATGGGAAAGGCCGTCTCCCTCCGTGCCCAGCACAATGGCAAGCTTCGGCTCCCGGGCAAGAGCTCCGTCATCGATGCTGACCGAACGGTCACTCAAGGCCATGGCCGCCGTCTTGAAGCCCAGAGCCTTCAGCTGAGCAAGCCCCTTTTCGGGCCAATCAGCAGGCGTTTCGCCGATCTGCGCCCAGGGCACCTGAAATACCGTGCCCATACTCACGCGCACGGCCCGGCGGCAGAGCGGGTCACAGCAGGAGGGGTTGATAAGAACAGCGTCCATGTTCAGCGCTGCCGCGCTGCGGAAGATGGCACCCACGTTGGTGGAATCCACAATGCCCTCCAGCACGGCCACCCTCCGGGCGTTCCGGCAGAGCTCCTCCACGGTGCGGGGCTTCGGACGTTGAAAGGCGCAGAGCACACCCCGGGTCAGCTCGTAGCCTGTCAGTGCAGCCAGCAGTTCCCGGTCAGCAGTATAAATGGGTGCATCCCCGCAGCGGGTCAGGATCTCCGCCGCTGGGCCGGTGATCTGCCTGCGCTCCATCAGCAGGGAGACCGGCACAAAACCTGCATCCAGTGCCCGGGAGATCACCTTGGGGCTCTCGGCAATGAAGATGCCTTTTTCGGGTTCCAGCCGACTGCGCAGCTGGTTCTGCGTCAGGCGGGCGTAGGGGTCCAGCTCCGGCGCGTGAAAATCCGTGATCTCGATGATATTGGGCATGGGGAGATTCTCCTTTTTCTGTATGAATGGTCTTATTGTAGCACAACCCGGATGCAATTGCAAAATACATGGCAGGCATATTCGTTTTACATAGTCAAAACCGCCAAAAATCACCTTTTGTTTTTGACAAATCCGTCAACCCGCGCTATAGTATAGAGGTAAAAAAACAGAGGGGGAATTTGTATGAATTCCAAGAAAAAGCGCCGCGGCCAGATGTCGGAAGCCTTCTGCACGGCAATGTTCCTTTCACTGTCCGGCGGCCTGCAGGACGTATACACCTATCTGTTCCGGGGCAAGGTGTTTGCCAACGCCCAGACCGGCAACATCGTGCTGATGGCTGTCCACGCCTTTGCCGGAGAGTGGGGGCATGTGCTGCATTATCTTGTGCCCCTGTGCTTCTTTGCGCTGGGCGTGTTCGCGGCAGAGCTGATGCACCAGAAACTGCAGAATCTGCAGCGGCTCCACTGGCGGCAGCTGGTGGTGCTGTGTGAGATCGTGATGCTGTTCGTGGTGGGCTTTTTCCCGCAGGAGTGGAATCTTATGGCCAACGCGCTGGTCTCGTTTGCCTGTGCGATGCAGGTGCAGACCTTCCGCAAGGTGAACGGTTATGCCTTTGCCAGCACCATGTGCATCGGCAACATGCGCAGCGGCATGGACTCCCTCTGCAGTTGGGTGCTCAACCGCAATCCTGCTGCCCTGAAAAAATCCCTTTATTACTGGGGCATCATCCTCCTGTTTGCGCTGGGCGCGGGCCTGGGCAGCCTGACGCTGGACCTCTGCGGCGCAAAGGCCATCTGGCTCTCCTGCCTGCTGCTGGCCGTCAGCTTCTGCCTGATGTTCCTGAAAGAAGATGTGGAAGAGATCAAAGAAGATCTCGAAGCACTGGAAGCAAAACATTAAATCAAGGAGTTTCCCTCAGTTTCACGCTGTTTACCGCCATGCCAAAGGCTCCCCTGGTAGGGGAGCTGGCGAGCGCCAGCGAGACTGAGGGTTTATTTTTTTCCGGATCTATCCAACACTTCCCCGGTTTCCTTCGTCTTACAGGCAGAACGACGCAATGAAAGGAGGAAGCCCCATGTGGGAGCTGCTGTACGAGACCTTCTGGGACAGGCTGGAACACTTCTGTTTCAATCTCTGCCGGGACGAAGCCCGGGCGGAGGATCTGACCCAGGAAGTCTTTCTGCGGGCACTGCAGAACCGGACCCTTATCAACAGCTTTACGGAACGGCAGTGCAAAGCCTGGCTGTTTACCACAGCGCGGAATCTCTACTGCGACCAACTCCGCCGGACGGCAAAGGAGGAGCAGCTGCTCAGCACCTTTTTCCCGGAAGAGGACAGTGCCGAACCGGATTCCGCACTGGACACGGTGGAAGCCGCCAGTCTGCTGGCTCTGCTCACCCCGGAAGAACGGCGGCTGTTTACCCTGCGCTATACAGCGGGCTACAATGCCAGCGAGATCGGTCAGCTGCTCAGTCTCCCGCCCGGCACGGTCCGCAGCCGCCTTGCCCAGATACGCCATCGCCTCAAAACTGAACTTACGGAGGATTAAATGATGAAAAAGAACCTGAATGTGGACGCTATGATCCTGGACCTGCGCAATGTGCAGGAGGATTTTCTTGACCGCTATGAGCAGATCAAGCTGGACTGCATGATCGCGCTGACCTCGCCCCGGGTGCAGACGCTCCTGAGCCAGCACAACATTTCTCTGGATTCGATGCTCTGCAAAAATGTCCCGGAGGAGGTCTCGGTGGGTGTGGTCAATGGCAAGGTCACGCTGAGCTCTGCCAGCCAGACCGCCGCCGGGCAGGTACTGGTGGTCAACGGCAAGCTGATGATCACACCGGATGCTGCAGAGGTTTTACAGAAGTACGCCTGCATTCTGGTCAACGGTATGATCTACTGCCCGCAGTGCCTCTCGGCAGTGGTATCCGCCCGCTGCATCCTGAACGGAAAGCTGGCGGTCTACCCCGATGATGCAGTGCTCCTGCCGGGAAGCTCCATCAAGCTAGACAACACCTTCCTGCTGCGGGCACAAAGCCGCCTGTACTGGAATGAACATCGCTTCCTGGCGGTTGACCCCAGGCTCGACACTGCCGCACTGGCCGCAAAGGGCTGCAGCTTTTCCGCTCCAAAGGCCATCCTGTGCGCAAGCCTTGCGCCCGTTCTGGCCCCGCTCTTCCCGGATTCCACCGAGCTGATCATCGTGCCGGACGGCACCGCCGTGGTGGAGGACGACCTGGAGCTGACCGCCTCTTCCCTGCGCCGGTATGGCACCCGTCTCTATGTGCTGGGTGATGCTGTCATCCCCGCAGAGAGCGCAGACCTGCTGGCTCAGATCGAATTCCTGCATGTTACCGGTGAAGTAGAGCTGCCTGATGCTCTGGAAGCGGCCTTCTTTGCCATCCCTGAGCTGGAATGCGGCAAAGTAGTCCACGAGGACGCTCTGCCCAAGCTGACCCGCGCCAAAGCAAAGGATGAGGAGCCTGATCCGGATACCGTGACCCTCAGCGGCATCCAGCTGACCCTGTAATCCGCACTGTTCCTCCCTGCCCCGCTCTTTCCGGCAAAAGTTCTCTGCCGGAAGGAGCGGGACTTTTGTTGATTTTTTATTGCACCCGCTCCTCTGATATGATATACTGTTTTATGTATTGTGTAATTCCCCGGGCACACTTCCGCTGTGGAACCCGCTGCCCGGGCAGGATATGGGAACCGAAATCAGGAAGAGGAGCAACGAATGAAAAAAGGATTTGACAACGACAAATACCTGCAGATGCAGTCGGAGCACATCCGGGAGCGGATCGCGCAGTTCGACAACAAGCTGTATCTGGAATTCGGCGGCAAGCTGTTCGATGACTACCACGCCTCCCGCGTGCTGCCCGGCTTCCAGCCCGATTCCAAGCTGCAGATGCTGCTGCAGCTGAAGGATCAGGCCGAGGTCGTTATCGTCATCAACGCTGAGGACATCGTCAGCAGCAAGGTGCGCGGTGACTATGGCATTACCTATGATCTGGACGTTCTGCGTCTCATCGATGCATTCCAGGAGCGCGGCCTGTTTGTGGGCAGTGTATGCGTGACCATGTACACCGCTGCCCCCGAGGTGGAAGCCTTTGAGAAGCGGCTGAACAGCCTGGGCATCCGCACCTTCCGGCACTATAAGATCCCCGGCTACCCCAACGACGTTGCCCGCATCGTGAGCGACGAGGGCTATGGCCGCAACGAGTACATCGAGACCCAGCGCCCGCTGGTGGTTATCACGGCTCCCGGCCCTGGCAGCGGCAAGATGGCCACCTGCCTGTCCCAGCTGTACCACGAATACAAGCGGGGCGTGAAGGCCGGTTATGCCAAGTTTGAGACCTTTCCCATCTGGAACATCCCCCTGAAGCACCCGGTCAACCTGGCTTACGAGGCTGCCACCGCCGACCTGAACGATGTGAACATGATCGACCCGTTCCATCTGGAGGCCTATGGCAAGACCGCGGTCAACTACAACCGCGACATTGAGATCTTCCCCGTGGTCAACGCCATGTTTGAGCTGATTGCAGGCAAAAGCCCCTACCACTCCCCCACCGACATGGGCGTGAACATGGCCGGCAACTGCATTGTGGATGACGCGGCCTGCTGCGAAGCTTCCCGCAACGAGATCGTCCGCCGCTACTTCAAGGCCCTGTGTGACCTCAAGAACGGCGCACAGATCCAGAGTGAGGTCTACAAGCTGGAGCTGCTGATGAATCAGGCCGGACTGACCCTGGGCAGCCGCCCGGTGGAGCAGGCCGCCCATGCAGTCTCTGAAAAGACTGGCGGTGCCCCCGCTGCCGCCATCGAGCTGCCGGACGGCACCGTTGTCACCGGCAAGACCGGCCCCCTGCTGGGTGCCGCTTCCTCCGCTCTGCTCAACGCGCTGAAAAAGCTGGCCGGCATCGACCAGGAGCTTGACCTCGTTTCTGCCGCCGCCATCGAGCCCATCCAGACCCTCAAGACCAACTATCTGGGCAGCAAGAACCCCCGCCTGCACACCGACGAGATCCTGATTGCCCTGTCCAGCTCGGCCGCGCAGAATCCCACTGCAGCAGCCGCCCTCAAGCAGCTCTCCCACCTGAAGGGCTGCGATATGCACTCCACCGTCATCCTGTCCAGCGTGGATATGGACACCGTGAAGAAGCTGGGCATGTATCTGACCTGCGAGCCCGCCTATGAGGAAGCAGACCGGATGTACCACAAGAAGTAAAAAATAATAACCCTCTCTGTCATTGCTTTGCACTGCCGTCTTTCCCCAAGGGCTAGGCGGCCGCATCTGCGCGACGGAGAGGGTCATTTTTATTTCCGGGTCTGTTCCCAGTAGGCTCCCATGCTCTGGCCGGGCTGGTCGGTGACATCATCGTTCAGATAGTCTGCAAGACCAAAGGCTTCCGGCTTCCAGCTGCGGGCAGCTTCCACGGTGGGGTATTCCACCTCAGCGTACCAGAACGCAGTGGGCTGGCCCTCATCCACATAGTTCACCTCCAGCACAAGGCCATCGGGCAGGGCGTAGCTTCTGCGGATCTTCCCGATCAGGGGCTTACCGATGATCTTTGTTTCCAGTTCATCAAACAGTTTCTTGTCGATGGGGCGCTCGATCTCCTCCCGTGCAAGCCCGCTTCCGGACTTGAAGCAGAGGATATAGGCCGTCTCGCCGCCTTTGAGCGCCTCCTCCCGGATGCGCACGGTGGGCCGCACGCTGATATATCCCTGCCGCATGGCAAACTCTTCCTTGAGCGGCAGAGCCGGGAGGTTTTCGCCCTCCGGCCAGCCGTTCACCATCCATTTGCGTTCGATCTCCATGACGTTTTCCTCGTTTCTGTGTTTTTGTATTTATTCTAGCACGTTTTTATGGTAAAATAAAGTTTAGCTTAAATTGCCAAAGGCTCCCCTACCAGAAGCAACAGCACCAACCGCCGCCAATGGCGGATGAAGAGCGTTGCTGTTGGGGCTGCGGCCAGCAAGACAGAGAGGTTATACACAGGGCAGCTTTTCCTCTGTCCAACCTCTCCGTCATTGCTGACGCAATGCCACCTCTCCTAGTAGGAGAGGCCTTGGCAAAATCGTAAAGTTTCCACATAATATCAGGAGTTCCTATATGAAATCTTCTCGCAATTACCCCATTTACACCGTCAGCAAACACGCCGAAGGGCTTCTGGTGGGCGGCCACCCCTGGGTGTACGAAAATGACATCCTGGGTTCCCCGGAAGCAGAGCCTGAAAACGGCACGCTGGTCGATGTGGTCAGCACAAAGGGTGCCTATCTTGGCACCGGTTTTCTCTCGCTGAAAAGCAAGATCCGGGTGCGGCTCATCTCCCGCAACGCCAACGACACCTTTGATGCCGCTTTCTGGAAGCGTCGTGTCGAATACGCCTGGGCCTACCGCAAGACCGTGCTGGAGCCCGCCGACCTGACCGCATGCCGTGTCATCTTTGGCGAGGCTGACCAGTTCCCGGGCCTGACTGTGGACCGGTTCAACAATATCCTTGTCACCCAGACCCTGAGCGTGGGCATGGAAAAGCTCAAGCCCATCCTCTTCCCCCTGCTGGCAGAAGTCCTGCGCGCTGACGGACAGACCATTGAGGGCATCTACGAGCGCAACGACGAGGCTCTGCGGGCCAAGGAGGGCCTGGCACAGAACAAGGGCTGGTTTGACCTGCCCGGCGAGACGCACCCCGACAGCACCCAGACCGAGATCTGCGAGAACGGCGTGTTCTACCACGTCGATTTTGAGAACGGCCAGAAAACCGGCTTTTTCCTCGACCAGAAATACAACCGCCGGGCTGTGGCCCGCATTGCTGCCGGTCACACTGTGCTGGACTGCTTTACCCACACCGGCAGCTTTGCGCTGAACGCCGCCAAGGGCGGGGCTGCCCGGGTCACTGCCGCTGACATCAGCGCCGAGGCCATTGCCATGGCCCAGCGGAACGCCCAGCGCAACGGCCTGACCAACATGGATTTTCTCTGCGAAGACACCTTTGAGCTGCTGCCCCGGCTGGAAAAGGAGGGCCACCCCTACGACTTTATCATCCTTGATCCGCCGGCCTTTACCAAGGCCCGCCGCACAGTGGAGAACGCCATGCGCGGCTATAAGGAGATCAACTACCGCGCCATGAAACTGCTGCCCCGGGGCGGCTATCTGGCCACGGCCAGCTGCTCTCACTTTGCCACCGAGGAGCTGTTCATCAAGATGCTGCACGCCGCCGCAAAGGATGCCCACCGGCAGCTGCGGCAGATCGAGGTGAAGCAGCAGGCCCCGGATCACCCCATCCTGTGGGGCGTGCCCGAGACCAATTACCTGAAGTTCTTCCTGTTCCAGGTGATCTAAAAGTAATACCAAATACGATATCTCCCAAAAAAACGAGAACGTGTTTGTGCAGAATCGTCAGTTTTGTCAATTGCCTTTTGAGCCGTTCCGGGATATAATCAAACCATAGACAGCAACGGCGCTGTGGGTCACCTCCTGACTCGCAGCGCCATTTTTGTTAAAAAGCTTTTCGCTGTTTCCGGGCCGCAGTTCGGCGGCGGGAGACAGTTTCGGAAGGGACAGACATAAGATCAAGTAAGGAGTAGGATTTATGGCAGCAAATGTTATGGAAATCTACGGCAGCAAGGTCTTTAACGAGCATGTAATGAAGGAGCGTCTGCCGAGCGCTACTTACAAGAGCCTGGAGCGCACCCTGCACAAGGGCGCACCCCTGGATATCGAGGTGGCAAACGTTGTGGCCAGCGTGATGAAGCGCTGGGCCATGGAGCTGGGTGCCACCCACTACACCCACTGGTTCCAGCCGCTGACCGGCATTACCAGCGAGAAGCATGACGGCTTCGTCTCCCCCGTGGGCGACGGCACCGCCATCATGGAGTTCAACGGCAAGGAGCTGGTGCGCGGCGAGCCCGACGCCTCTTCCTTCCCCTCCGGCGGCCTGCGCGCCACCTGTGAGGCCCGCGGCTACACCGCATGGGACCCCACCAGCTTCGCTTTCGTGAAGGACGACGTCCTCTGCATCCCCACTGCATTCGTCAGCTACACCGGCGAGGCGCTGGACAAGAAGACTCCCCTGCTGCGCTCCATGAACGCGCTGTCCAATCAGGCCATCCGCGTCCTGAAGCTCTTCGGCAAGGATGTGGATTACGTCTCCACCACCGTCGGCCCCGAGCAGGAGTACTTCCTTATTAAGAAGGAGGATTACGAAGCACGTCAGGATCTGATCCTCACCGGCCGCACCCTGTTCGGCGCTCCCTCTGCCAAGGGTCAGGAGCTGGAGGAGCATTACTTCGGCGTCATCCGTCCCGAGGTCTCCGAATTTATGAAGGAGCTGGACGAGGAGCTGTGGAAGCTGGGCGTTCCTGCCAAGACCAAGCACAATGAGGTTGCCCCCTGCCAGCATGAGCTGGCCCCCATCTTCGACACCACCAACGTCGCCATCGACCACAACCTGCTGACGATGGAGATGATGAAGAAGATCGCTCCCAAGTACGGTCTGGTCTGCCTGCAGCACGAGAAGCCTTTCGAGGGCGTCAACGGCAGCGGCAAGCACAACAACTGGTCCATGTCCACCACCCACGAGAATCTGCTGGACCCGGGCGACACCCCCATGGAGAACCTGCAGTTCCTGGTGTTCCTTGCCGCCGTCATCAAGGCTGTGGACGAGTACGCCGACCTGCTGCGCACCTCCGTTGCCACCCCGGGCAATGATCACCGTCTGGGTGCCAACGAGGCTCCCCCGGCCATCATCTCGATCTTCGTGGGCGAGGAGCTGGAGGCTGTCATCGATGCCATTGCATCCGATTCTCCTTATGCCGGCCCCGTGAAGATGAAGATGGATCTGGGCGTGGATGTCCTGCCTAAGTTCAGCAAGGACACCACCGACCGCAACCGCACCTCTCCCTTTGCCTTTACCGGCAACAAGTTCGAGTTCCGTATGCCCGGCTCTGCTCAGAACCTGAGCGACTGCGACACCATCCTGAACACCGCTGTTGCCAAGGAGCTGAAGGGCTACGCCGACGAGCTGGAGAGCGCTGAGGACTTTACCAGCGCCGCCATCGCTCTGGTCAAGCGCACCATCCGCGACCATCGCCGCGTTATCTTCAACGGCAACGGCTACACCGCCGAGTGGGAAGCCGAAGCAGCCAAGCGCGGCCTGCCCAACAAGAAGAATACCCCCGCTGCTCTGCCTGCTTTGGTCGAGCCCAAGAACATCGCCCTGATGGAAGAGTTCGGCGTGCTGACCAAGGTGGAGATGGAAAGCCGCTACGAGGTCGAGATGGAGCATTACTCCAAGATCATCAACATCGAGGCTCTGACCATGCTGGAGATGGCACGCAAGCAGCTGCTGCCCGCCATCAACGCCTACATGAGCGAGGTTGCCAACACCGCCGCCTCCAAGCTGGCTGTCAGCGAGCACATCAGCGTGCGCAGCGAGACCAAGACTTTGGAAAAGCTTTCTTCTGACGCCGATGCCATGAGCGATGCCATCGACACCCTGCAGGATGCCGTGAATGCCGCAAAGGCACTGTCCACCGAGAGCGAGAAGGCCGTTGCCTTCCACGATAACGTTCTCCCGGTGATGGACGCCCTGCGTGCCGCTGCCGACGATGCCGAGACCATCTGCGGCGAGGATTACTGGCCTCTGCCCAGTTACAGCAAGATGCTTTACTACGTCTGATAGTCTCCTGACAACGTAAAAAATAAGCATCCGCCGGCTGCCGGATCAATTAGCCATTCTCCTTTTCCTATTTCTTACACCAGCCCAAAGACCTGCTCCCTTTTTGAGGGCAGGCCTTTGGGCGTTTTATTTGAAATACAGTTTTTGTAAGGGGGTTATTTATGAGCTATTCCACCCAACAGGATATTCTGGATTTCGTGGAGGACAACAACGTCAAATTTGTGCGCTTTGCCTTCTGCGATATTTTTGGCACCCAGAAGAACATTGCCGTGCTGGCCAGCAACCTGTCCAAGGCGCTGGAAGAGGGCGTATGCTTTGACGGCAGCTCCATTGCGGGCTTTATGCACGTTGAGGAAAGCGACCTTGTGCTGCGGCCGGATCTTTCCACCGTGACCATCCTGCCGTGGCGTCCCACCGAAGGGCGGGTGATGCAGTTCTTCTGCGATGTGGAAAAGCCGGACGGCGCATCCTTTGGCGGCAACTGCCGGGGCTTTTTGCGGGATGTGAACCGCAAGTTCAAAAAGCTGGGGCTTACCTGCAACGTGGGCACTGAGTGCGAGTTTTATCTGTTTGAAAAGGACGACCGCGGCCGTCCCACCTGCATTCCCATCGACTTTGGCGGATATTTTGACGTTGCGCCGCTGGATGCGGGCGAGAACCTGCGCCGGGATATCTGCCTGACCATGGAGCAGATGGGCATGGCACCCCAGCACAGCCACCACGAGAGCGGCAACGGCCAGAACGAGATCGACTGCCGCTACGCAGGGCCGCTGAAAACCGCCGACAACGTGATGACCTTTAAGCAGATCGTCCGTGCCATTGCCATGCGCAACGGTCTGCACGCCAGCTTTCTGCCCAAGCCCCTGCCCCAGCAGGCCGGCAGCGGGCTGCACATCAACCTCTCGCTTTACATGGACGGCAAAAACCTGTTTGAGGGCGATATTGCCCCGGACAGCGTAGCAGGCAGCTTTATGGCCGGTGTACTGGCCCACAGCCGGGAACTGACCGTGTTCACCAATCCCCTGCCCAACAGCTACCAGCGCTTTGGCTG
>OHDH01000826.1_pt1 | contig 12983 bp, 6 predicted proteins | sample 1566921 | NCBI WGS metagenome assembly OHDH01 (sample SAMEA3879585, study PRJEB24766) | human gut metagenome | biome: human-associated habitat; feature: feces | place: USA | collected 1985/1987
TTCGACTCCCTTATCCTCCACTCATGGATCGAAAGATTCGACGTTCATTGACATATTTAAGGAGATGAGATAAAGTTCTCACGCGGGAATAGGCTGTGTGAGAAGTTGTAAGAAAGTAAATAAGGGCGTATGGGGAATGCCTAGGCTCTTGGAGGCGAAGAAAGACGTGGTAAGCTGCGAAAAGCTCCGGGGATTTGCAAACAAGATTTGATCCGGAGATTTCTGAATGGGACAACCCGTCAGGTAGAAGACCTGACACATCGTAAGATGGGCCAACCCTCTGAACTGAAACATCTTAGTAGGAGGAGGAAAAGAAAGAAACATCGATTTCCTAAGTAGCGGCGAGCGAACGGGAAGAAGCCTAAACCATACTTGTTACGGCAATTATGGGGTTGTAGGACTGCAATATTCAAGTGACTGTCAACTGGAATGTTCTGGAAAGTTCATCCGCAGAGAGTGAAAGACTCGTACAGGTAAGCACGTTATGCGATAGCAGTATCCTGAGTAGGGCGGGACACGAGGAATCCTGTCTGAATCTGCCGGGACCACCCGGTAAGGCTAAATACTCCCAAGAGACCGATAGTGAACCAGTACCGTGAGGGAAAGGTGAAAAGAACCCCGAACAGGGGAGTGAAATAGAACCTGAAACCATACGCTTACAACCGGTCGGAGCAGCTTCGTGCTGTGACGGCGTGCCTATTGAATAATGAGCCTACGAGTTACTAATCACTGGCGAGGTTAAGTGCACGGATGCACGGAGCCGAAGCGAAAGCGAGTCTGAACAGGGCGGCTAGTCAGTGGTTGTAGACGCGAAACCTTGCGATCTACCCTTGAGCAGGTTGAAGGTTGGGTAAAACCAACTGGAGGACCGAACGAATAAGCGTTGAAAAGCTTCTCGATGACTTGAGGGTAGGGGTGAAAGGCTAATCAAGCTGGGAAATAGCTCGTACTCCCCGAAATGCCTTTTGGGGCAGCGTTGTAATAAAGAGTCTACTGGAGGTAGAGCTACTGATTGGATGCGGGGGCTTCACCGCCTACCAAATCCTGACAAACTCCGAATGCCAGTAGTATGATTTACAGCAGTGAGCGACCGGGTGCTAATGTCCGGTTACAAAAGAGGAACAACTCAGACCAGCAACTAAGGTCCCGAAGAATATGCTAAGTTGATCTAACGATGTTTTGTTGCAGAGACAGCTAGGATGTTAGCTTGGAAGCAGCTATTCATTCAAAGAGTGCGTAACAGCTCACTAGTCGAGCGACAGAGCGTGGATAATAAACGGGCATCAAGCATATCACCGAAGTTCTGGGCGCGAGAGCGCGGTAGGGGAGCATTCCATTCAGCGTCGAAGCAGTTTCGTGAGGAATTGTGGAGCGTATGGAAAAGCAAATGTAGGCATGAGTAACGATAATGCGGGAGAGTAACCCGCACACCGCAAGACCAAGGTTTCCTGATCAACGCTAATCGGATCAGGGTTAGTCGGGTCCTAAGGGTAAGCCGAACGGTGATCTCGATGGACAATCGGTTAATATTCCGATACTAACATATACCTCGATGGAGAGACGAAGGAACGTAAGTGCCGCCACCTGACGGAATAGGTGGTTAAAGGGCGTAGGTATAGGGGCAGATTAAGAGTTAGTCCTTGCTGAAACCTGACAGTACAGAGAGCCTACGGGCAATTTGATAGAGCACCCAAGTCGACTTCCGAGAAAATCTTCTAAGTTATAGTATATGTTACCCGTACCGTAAACCGACACAGGTGGTCGAGGAGAGTATCCTAAGGTGCTCGAGTGAATCACGGTTAAGGAACTAGGCAAATTAACCCCGTAACTTCGGGAAAAGGGGTCCCTATGAAAGTAGGGCGCAGCGAAGAGGTCCAGGCGACTGTTTATCAAAAACACAGGGCTCTGCAAATTCGAAAGAAGACGTATAGGGCCTGACACCTGCCCGGTGCTGGAAGGTTAAGAGGGGATGTCATCGCAAGAGAAGCATTGAATCGAAGCCCCAGTAAACGGCGGCCGTAACTATAACGGTCCTAAGGTAGCGAAATTCCTTGTCGGGTAAGTTCCGACCTGCACGAATGGTGTAACGATCTGGACACTGTCTCAACCGTGAGCTCGGTGAAATTGTAGTCCCGGTGATGATGCCGGGTACCCGCAACGGGACGAAAAGACCCCGTGAACCTTTACTATAGCTTAACGCTGAATTTGGGTACACAATGTGTAGGATAGGCCGGAGGCTTTGAAGCGGGCACGCCAGTGTTCGTGGAGCCGACGTTGAAATACGGCCCTTTGTGTATTTGAGTTCTAACCCTGCGAAGGGGACACCGTTTGGTGGGTAGTTTGACTGGGGTGGTCGCCTCCAAAAGCGTAACGGAGGCTTCCCAAGGTACCCTCAGCACGAATGGTAACCGTGCGCGGAGTGCAATAGCATAAGGGTGCTTGACTGTGAGACATACAAGTCGACCAGGTACGAAAGTAGGGTATAGTGATCCGGTGGTTCTGCGTGGACTGGCCATCGCTCAAAGGATAAAAGGTACTCCGGGGATAACAGGCTGATCGCCGCCAAGAGCTCATATCGACGCGGCGGTTTGGCACCTCGATGTCGGCTCGTCACATCCTGGGGCTGGAGAAGGTCCCAAGGGTTCGGCTGTTCGCCGATTAAAGTGGCACGCGAGCTGGGTTCAGAACGTCGTGAGACAGTTCGGTCTCTATCTGTTGCGGGCGTAGGAAGATTGAGGGGTCCTGACTTTAGTACGAGAGGACCGAGTTGGACGAACCTCCGGTGTATCGGTTATGCTGCCAAGTGTACCGCCGAGTAGCCGCGTTCGGTTTGGATAAGCGCTGAAAGCATCTAAGCGCGAAGCCATCCCCAAGATAAGTCTTCCCTTGAGGGGCGTAGGAGACTACTACGTTGATAGGCTGCAGGTGTAAAGACAGCAATGTCAAAGCCGAGCAGTACTAATTACCCGATAGGCTTTCTTTTTCGAATCTTTATCTCATCTCCTGTACGTGTCAAATTTACCGGATGCGACGGATTATATATCGAAAAGATATATTCGCATAGTTCCGATATATTGGAGCAAAAGTTCTTTTAGGTGGTTATAGCAGTGAGGTTCCACCTCTTCCCATTCCGAACAGAGAAGTTAAGCTCACTAACGCCGATGGTACTGCGCTACGCGCGTGGGAGAGTAGGTAGCCGCCTCTTCAAGCCGGATCCTGAACAAGGGTCCGGCTTTCTTTTTGTTCGCGGGCTTGCGTGTCCCTTCCCCTCGTGCGGTTGGCTCTCAGCGGCAGAGCCTGCCAAGGAGGGTTATGTCGGTTTAGAGGTTGATATTTTGTGCCTGGAGGTTGGCGTGGGCATACGCTTTACAGCACGTATTCGTAGTGGGGGGGCGGTTTATAAACGCAGCCAAAAGCCGGGAATGATGGCGCCCGAATCCGAAATCCTGTTAATGAGCTGAATATCGTTTGAAAAATAGAGAGAATTCGTTAAATTGTCTTGAAATAAAATCAATATAGCGTTTCTTAGATGGGGCCATTTAGAGATAGATGCTGAAAAATAGATTCGGTTATGAAGAAAATATTTTGTTTAGTTTGTTTTTTCTCTGCTTTATTTTCGTTGAAAAGCATTGCTGCTGTTCCTGAGGGAGCTATTCCGTTTGTTTTCGACGGACATCTGTACCTGCAATCGACCTTGAATGATACTATTCCCGTTACCCTTATTTACGATACAGGAGCTGACTTTCTCTATCTCGACGAAGATTATTTGAAACTCAAAAATCTGCAAAACGCTTTCGGACGAAAAGGTAAGGCTAAAATGGGAGGTGCGGGGAATGGCGAGCCTGAACGCATAGAAATATTCATCGATCCGATTACAGTCCATTGCGGGGCGAGGGAATACCAAAACGAGATTACACCTATAATTAAGTTGCGTGATCTCCTCGGGAGGCACACTGACGGCTTGTTAGGTAATACTCATCTATTGATGAATCCTCTGGAAATCAATTTCAGCGAGAGCTATTTGCGCCAGTTAAAAGAACCGTTGTTAGCTGAACAGCTCGATAATTATGTAAAACTCGACGCTCGATTCGAGGATAACCGTATCGATGTAAAGGCGACGCTGCAAATCGACGATGAAAATAGCCTGGAGGGTTGGTTTAGAATGGATTTAGGGTGCGGCTCCACGATTATTCTCACGAATGAAACGGCGTCTGCATTCAATTTTATGGATGTGCCGAAGGCATATTTTCGTACGCAGGCCGGAGGTATCGGCGGCGGTTCTGAGGAGGTTACGATAAGGGCTGCAAAATTCTGTATGGTCGATACGCTCGAAAATATCGTGATAGATTACTCGCTCAATGAAAAGGGGGCATTATCGTCGGACAGACCCTATATAGGTATAATAGGTAATGAGATCTGGTCGCTCTACGACATTGTTTTGGATCCGGTAAGTTCTTCTGTATGGGTCAAACGCAATGAGAATCAGGGTACCTACGCCCAATCGTCGGTGACGCATATGGTTACTGGTGACCGTACGGATATTTGCGGTGGCTGGATTGTCAATGGCCTATATAAAGGAGGAGTCGCGGAGCAAGCCGGTATCGAAATCGGTGATATAATTGTAGCCATAAATAATCGTCCTGTCAAAGAAATAACCTGGGAAGAGCAACGAAAAGGTTTGGAACTTCAGGGAGAAACTACATATACCGTTCAAAAACCCGACGGTCAAATCGTTTCCTATACTTTGTTTATTGGTAAACAGATTATCTGACCCAACTATATCCCATATAGTCCGGAGTTTGCTGTTTCCAAAAAAATTGTGGAAAGGACGAGTATATGTCGATATGGAATCGGGACCGAGGACGATCGGTAAAGATGCCGCTCGCTGCCACGGGCCGGTTTGAATGTATGATCCATATTATTCGCCGAAAAACTCGCGGATAATTCCGTATGTTTTGTAAGTTTGGGGATAATTATGTGCGACTATGAAACATCCGGTAGATATTGATAATTGGAATCGTCGGGAGAACTATCTTTTTTTCCGGGATTTCGCCAATCCTTATTACAGTGTTACATCGCAGGTCGATGTAACGGAAGCGTATATTCGGGCGAAAGCGCTGGGTATCAAGTTTTCGCACTATGCGATGTACGCTTCGATACGGGCTGTCAATTCCATTGAGGCATTGAGGTACAGGCAGGTCGATGGAAAGGTCTGGCTATATGATCGGATCAGGCTCAATACGGCGGTTGCGCGTGAGGATCACTCCTTTGCATCGGTTATCATTCCCTATAATGATACGCTGGAGGAGTTCGTCGCTGAAGCGCGAGGGATCATTGCAGCCGCGATGCGGGGCGAGGGAGATGCGTACGGAGCCGATTCCGAGAAGGACACGTTTGTTATAAGTGTGAATCCGTGGTATAGCTTCACAGGGTTACAGTTCCAGTTTCCGCAGAATGCAGGCGAGAATATCCCTTTGTCGGTATTCGGAAAGATAATGGTCGATATGCAGGGACGCCGTACGATGCCTGTGGCTGTAAGTTTCCATCATGGGTTTGTCGATGGTTATCAGGTGGGGCGTTATTGGGAGGCGTTCCAACATAATCTCGATACGCTCTCGATGTAAAATACACGATCCGATTTCGGCCGGAGTTTTACGGTTGTCTAATAGGGACAGGTAGGGATATAGGGGAACTTTGAGGGGGACATAAAGAATTATCCGGGTATTATCGTCTGTAAGTTGTGTCTTGCGGCGAGGTGATTTTTTGAGAGGTCTATCGCGGCGTCAGAGGGTCTTATGGATTTATACTGCTCTCCAAAGGAGGCTTTTAGTGGCTTATCCCTTGTAATGGGGATGGTTTTCTGTGTTTTTTAGCCGATTCAGGCGATTGTGAAAGATAATGAATAGAACGATCTTTGTATTGTGAAAAGGGATAAGTGTTAATAGGGTTGATGAAAGGTTAGAAAAATTTTTGCCAAGAAATTTTATTTGTTAAAGATTGTGTGTGGAAAAGTCTGCTGGGAAGCAGGCTTTTCTGTTTCCGGGAGGCGACAGGGGCCGGCATTTCAACCGGTATGCAGGGGCGGTCGCGTTCAAATGCCGGAACAAGTCGATCGCCCTGTCGCGGCAATGCGATCGGGGGATTCGTTGCTGCTTTGCTCATTGTGCGGTCGTATAGTCGGTAATTCGTCGGTGTTGCGGCAGGACGGTTTCGGGGGATGCGGATATCTGTCCGGGATTTTGCATCGAGCTGTGTCACGCGGCCCGTGTCGGTGCGTGTCCGGTGCCGGAGTGCGGTACGAGGTGCTCGGCTTGCCCCGGGACTCGTCTTTGCTGTGGCAGGTGCGGGTCGTGCCGAAGATCGATGTCCCCGGTACGACCCGCACGGGCCGGAGAGTCAGATGCGCGGTTTTACGGCGATGCGCAGCAGCAGCGACAGTGCGTAGATAATCAGGCCGTAGATCGGAGCGATGAACGCCACGCGCAGACCGCCCGAGAGCAGCGTGAATGTGACGGAGTATCCGGTTGTCTGGATGATTTGGAGAATGGAGTAAAAGCCGATCATCATACTCAACACTCCGAGGGTGCAGGCCAGCAATCCGAGCTCCTTGATCCAGCGCGGCGCTTTCCATGTGCAGAAGAGCATGGCGATCAGACAGAGGGTGAGTGCGGTCATCCAGCCGTAGCCGCCTTCCAGGTAGAGATCGGCCGGTGAATGTCGGCTTTCCGATATTGCAAATTCGCTGACCTCCCACTCTTGTGTTTCGGGATTCAGAATGGCGATCTCATGCTCGTTCAGTTGGGGCTCTTTCCCCGGTTCGGTCGGTAATGTGCGGGTGATCTCTTGGGCGGACGGGAGGGCGGTTTTCTCGCCGGGTGTCGCCGATGTCGATTCGGCATCGGCCGCAGCCGATGTGTCGGCGGACGGAGGCGGTACGATGGCGACCTTTTCCTGTGCGAAGAGCGGGACCGAGGCCAGCAGAAGCAGTAGGCCGGTTGCAAGCAGTCGTTTCATTGCGTAATGATTTTAGGTTTGACATTGAGTGGATCGATCCTATTGCAAAGGTAGGGAGACTCGGCTGCAAATCCAATGTCGAATCCCGCTCTTTGCCGGTCGAAAGCCGCTGTTGCGTCCCGGAGAGGTTGCGTTGCGACCGGAATTTTGCTAAATTTGCAATAAACGGCTGCTGCAGGGCGTACTCCGGTGTTCGGTTTCGCCGACTGGACGCGGTCTGTTGCGGGCCTTTGTGCGAAAACGACGGATATGAGACATTCGGTGATGATCGGCTATTGGTGCGTGGTGGTACTGATGCTCGCTTCGGTGATGGCGAGCTGCGGGTATGAGTTTCGGCAGGGGGTGTTCCTTTCGACGACGATGTTGCCCGGGATGTTCTGCGCCAAACTGTCGTTGCCGGGGGCGCTGCGTGCTTCGAACCGTCGGGCCGTGGCGGTCGCCGGCGTTGCGGGTGGCATACTGGTCATCGAATGGCTGGCGTTGCTGTTGGCGCATCGCTATATCTGGAGCGGTTGGTTGCCCGGTGACGGGATGGTTTTCCACGTTCTTTTCTACAATCCGGTTTTCATCGGGTTGCTGCTGGCTGCGGTCCTTATCCCCGAGAGGCTGCTGGACCGCTGGATAAAAGCGCGGTTGCCGCGGATGGAAACAGTGAGCTTCATCTCGGAGCGCCGCAAGGTGACGCTTCCGGTCGGCGAATTGCTCTATGTCGAATCCAACGACACGGAAGTGTTTCTGCACACGGCGGACGGCGGGCTCTATCCTACGCGAACCCGGATTTCGCAGTGGGAGCGTTTGTTGGACGATCGGTTCATACGCATCCACCGTGCTTGGCTGGTCAATGCCGAGCGGGTGTCCCGGGTCACTATGACGGATGTGACCATAGAGCGGGTCACTCTCGAAGTTTCCCGGAAATACCGCAACGCCGTCGCCGAGCGTTTCGGACTGCATAAGCCTGCGCGGTAACGTTCGTTCCGTCATTTTCCTATCCTGTCCGATGCGGCCTTGTGTCGATTGGATACGAATGTGCGTATATATGCAAAAAAGCGTCCCGTGAAGGGACGCTTTTCATTTCGAGGGGCGGTTATTATTTGCCCATGTAGTTTTTCACGTAGTGGTGGTGCTGTCCGTAGCGCTCGAATGCTGCCCGGTCCAGGGATTCCTGGGCCGAAGGATCGGCGATCGAGATGATCAGCCGCGCACGCTCCTGCAGGCTTTTGCCGTAGAGATTGACGGCGCCGTTTTCGGTGACGAACCAGTGGATGTGGTTGCGGGTCGTCACCACGCCGGCGCCGTCCAACAGCGTCGGGCAGATTTTCGACACGCCCTTGTTGGTGATCGAAGGCATGGCGATGATCGCCTTGCCGCCCTTCGAGAGCGATGCGCCGTAGACGAAGTCGATCTGTCCGCCGACGCCCGACCAGAATTTCGTGCCCAGCGAGTCGGCGCACACCTGGCCCGTCAGGTCGACTTGCAGGGCCGAGTTGATGGCCACGAAGCGGTCGTTCTGCGAGATGATGTAGGGGTCGTTCGTGTATCCGACATCCATCATCAGCACGCCCGGGTTGTCGTCGATGAAGTCGTAAACGGCTTTCGAACCCATCAGGAAGGTCGAGACCATCTTGCCGGGGTCGGTTTTTTTGGCTTCGCCGTTGATCACGCCCTTCTCCACCAGCGGCAGCACGCCGTCGGCGAACATTTCGGTATGGATACCCAGGTTCTTATGGTTGCCGAGCTGTGCCAGAACCGCATTCGGAATAGCGCCGATACCCATCTGAAGCGTCGCACCGTCTTCGATCAGGGCCGCGCAGTGCTTGCCGATGCGGGTTTCGATCTCGTTGGGTTCGGTGAAATGCGCCTCTTCCAGCGGGGTATCGTCCTGTACGAAGAGGTCGATTTTCGACGAGTGGATCATCGCGTCGCCGAACGAACGGGGAACGTGCTTGTTCACCACGGCGAGCACGTAATCGGCGGTCTCCACGGCGGCCAGCGTCGCGTCTACCGAGGTGCCGAGCGATACGAAGCCGTGTTTGTCGGGCGTCGATACCTGAATCATCGCCACGTTGCAGGGAACCGCGCCGCAGCGGTACAGACGCTGCGTCTCGCTCAGGAAAATCGGAATGTAGTCGGCGTAGCCGCTCTGCGTCACTTTGCGGACGTTGCCGCCCACGAAGAACGAGTCGAGCTGGAAGATGCCTTCGAACTGCGGATCGGCATAGGGAGCCGGCCCTTCCGTGTGCAGGTGGTGGATGTGCACATCCTTGAATTCGTGGTTGGCGCCGCGTTCGCACATGGCCTTAATCAGGCACTGGGGGGCCGAAGCGACCGAGCTGAGGTGAATATGGTCACCCGATTTGATGACTTTCACGGCTTCGGCTGCCGTTGTGAATTTAATCTGAGTGTTCATTTCTTTTTTCTTATTTTAGATGAGATTCCTTGCATTCGGTTAGTTGCGTTTTACCTCGACTTGCTCGTAACCTTCGATGACATCTCCTACGCGGATGTCGTTGAAGGATTCGATGTTCAGACCGCAGTCCTGACCCGTGAGCACCTCCTTGACATCGTCCTTGAACCGTTTGAGCGAGCCGAGCTTGCCCGTGTAGATGACGATACCGTCGCGGATGACGCGGATCGGGGTGTTGCGCTGGAGCCTGCCTTCGCGGACGACGCATCCGGCGACAGTGCCGACCTTCGAGATTTTGAAGATCTCCAGCACTTCGACCGAAGCGACGATCTCCTCCTTCATCACCGGTTCGAGCATGCCCTCGATGGCGTCCTTGATGTCGTTGATGGCGTCGTAGATGATCGAGTAGAGGCGGATTTCGATCTCCTCCTTCTCGGCCAGCTTGCGCGCCGAAGCCGACGGACGTACTTGGAAGCCGACGATGATGGCGTTCGAAGCGGCGGCCAGCAGCACGTCCGATTCCGAAATCTGACCCACGGCGGCGTGGATGACGTTGACCTGCACGGTCTCCTTCGAGAGCTTGATGAGCGAGCCCGACATGGCTTCGATCGAGCCGTCCACGTCGCCCTTGACGATGATGTTCAGCTCCTTGAACGATCCGATGGCGATGCGGCGTCCGATTTCGTCGAGCGTCACGTGCTTCTGGGTCATGATGCCCTGGATACGCTGGAGTTGCTCGCGTTTGTTGGCGATTTCGCGTGCCGAGCGGTCGTCCTCCATGACGTTGAACGTATCGCCGGCCTGCGGCGCGCCGTTCAGTCCGAGCACCTGCACGGGCGTCGAGGGACCTGCCGCTTCGACCTTCTTGCCGTTCTCGTTGAACATGGCCTTCACGCGGCCGGTGTAGGTTCCCGAGAGGATCACGTCGCCGACGCGGAGCGTGCCGCTCTGCACCAGGATCGTCGACACGTAGCCGCGGCCCTTGTCGAGCGTCGATTCGATGACGGTGCCCTGCGCCTTCTTGTTGGGGTTGGCCTTCAGGTCGAGCATCTCGGCTTCGAGCAGCACCTTTTCGAGCAGTTTGTCGAGGTTCATGCCCTTCTTGGCCGAAACCTCCTGGTCCTGGTATTTGCCGCCCCACGACTCCACGAGGTAGTTCATCTGCGAAAGCTGCTCCTTGATGTGGTCGGGGTTGGCTGCGGGTTTGTCGATCTTGTTGATGGCGAAAACCATCGGGACGCCTGCCGCCTGGGCGTGGTTGATCGCCTCGACGGTCTGGGGCATCACGTTGTCGTCCGCCGCTACGATGATGATCGCTACGTCGGTGATCTTGGCACCACGGGCGCGCATGGCGGTGAAAGCCTCGTGGCCGGGGGTGTCGAGGAACGTGATTTTCTGGCCGTTCAGCTCTACACTGTAAGCACCGATGTGCTGGGTGATACCGCCTGCCTCACCTTCGATGACGTTGGTTTTGCGGATGTTGTCCAGCAGCGAGGTCTTACCGTGATCGACGTGTCCCATGACGGTTACGATCGGCGGTCGCGGCACGAGGTCTTCCTCGCTGTCCTGTTCGTCGTCGCCGATGGCTTCCTGGATGTCCGCCGATACGAATTCGGTCTTGAAGCCGAACTCTTCGGCTACGACCACGAGCGCCTCGGCGTCGAGACGCTGGTTGATCGACACCATCAGGCCCAGGTTCATGCAGGCCGTGATGACCTCGGTCGCCGAAACGTTCATCATCGTAGCCAGCTCGGCTACGGTCACGAATTCGGTGACCTTCAGGATGGAGCGTTCCTGCTCTTCGCGCTGGAATTCTTCGTTCATGCGCTCGGCTACGGCTTCGCGTTTTTCCTTGCGGTATTTCGAACCTTTGCTCTTGGCGTTTTTCGACGTCAGGCGGGCCAGTGTATCTTTCACCTGCTTCGAAACCTCCTCGTCGCTGATTTCGGGACGAACGACGGGCTTCGGAGCTTTGAGTTTGTCCTTGCGGGTCTTCTTGTTCTCTCCCGGACGGGGTTGGTTGGATTGCGGGCCTTGTCCGCGGCTGGGCTGTGCGGCGGATTTACCGTTGCTGCCCGGCTTGGGGCCGCCTGCCGGCGTACGGGTCACGTCCACTTTCTCTTTACTCAAGCGTTTGCGTTTGTGGCGGTTGCCCGGTGTGAATCCCGATACGTCCATCGTGCCGAGTACCTGCGGGCCCGTGAGGGTCTGCACGGCGGGGCGGAAGATGTTGTCGCTCTTGGGCGCCGCTTCCGGTTCGGGTTTGGCTGCGGAAGCCGTTTCGGAGGCAGGTGCCGCTTCCGTTTTGGGGGCGGCCGGTTGCGGTGCCGGCTGCGGTTTCGGAGCCGCAGCCTCCGGTACGGGCTCTGCCGCCGGTTTGCTTACCGGTTTCGGAGCCGGTTTGGGCTTGGGCGAAAGATCTATTTTGCCCAGAATTTTGGGCTGGGGCAGTTCGTCCTTGACGCTGATGACGTTGCTTTTGATAATTACCTCCTGCTCCTCTTCGCGCGTCTGTTTCTGTGCCTCTTCGAGGGTGATCGTAGCCTGCTTCTGGGAGATTCGCTCCCGGATGCTTTCCCGTTCGTTGCCGGTAATTCGGCTCCCGCCGAATTCCTTCTCCAGAACGGCATAGACGTCCGGTTCCACCAGCGTATTGGGCGAACCGTCGGTTTTTATACCCTTCTTTTGCAGGAAGTCCGTGATGGTATTCAATCCCACCTTGAACTCCTTGGCAACCTGGATAAGTCTTAATTTTCTTTCGTTACTCATATATCGGTTTTAATTTTTGTGCGATGGGACGGATTACTCCTCGAATTCCGCTTTCAGTATCTCGACGACTTTCTGTGCCTGTTCCAGCTCCAGGTCGGCACGGGCGGCGATCTCTTCGACGGGCAGTTCCAGCACGCTCTTGGCCGTGTCGCAGCCGCAGGCTTTCAGGGCGTCGATCACCCAGCCGTCGATCTCGTCGGCGAACTCCGTGAGGGCCACGTCCTCCTCCTCGATCTCGCGGTAGACGTCTATGTCGTAGCCGGTGAGCATCTTCGAGAGGCGGATGTTCAGGCCGCCCTTGCCGATGGCCAGCGACACCTGGTCGGGCTTGAGGTAGACCGAAGCGGTCATCTTCTCCTCGTCGATGGTGATGCTCGAAATCTTCGCGGGGTTCAGGGCACGCTGGATCATTAACTGCGGGTTGGTCGTGTAGTTTACCACGTCGATATTTTCATTGCGCAGCTCCTTGACGATCGAGTAGATGCGCGATCCCTTCATGCCGACGCAGGCACCGACCGGATCGATGCGTTCGTCGTAGGATTCGACGGCTACCTTGGCACGCTCGCCGGGGATGCGGACGATCTTCTTGATGGTGATCAGGCCGTCGAAAATCTCGGGAACCTCCTGCTCGAACAGCCGTTCGAGGAACTGGTTGGCCGTACGCGAGAGGATGATGCGCGGCTGGTTGTTGTTCATCTCGACCGACTTGACGATGGCCTTGATCGTGTCGCCCTTGCGGTAGAAGTCGTTGGGAATCTGCTCGGCTTTCGGAAGGATGAGCTCGTTCTCCTCGTCG
>OHDH01000831.1_pt1 | contig 12927 bp, 17 predicted proteins | sample 1566921 | NCBI WGS metagenome assembly OHDH01 (sample SAMEA3879585, study PRJEB24766) | human gut metagenome | biome: human-associated habitat; feature: feces | place: USA | collected 1985/1987
TAAATATTTTATTTCTTTTGTTAATCAATATACAATAAAAAACGGTTATTCACCATTTGAGCCAATAAAAATAAAGTTCAATAACTCATTAGAAGATATACAAAGTTATCCAATACAATTATACAGAACAGCTCAAAGAGGACAACTTGCTTTTTTAGTAGACAATATATTCATTGATAAATTAGAAAAATCGGATAATCTTCAATTCCAAATTCCTATATCAACATCATATGTTAGCCATGTAAAATATATTGATTTCACACTCCCCCAAAATATTCTCGACGAATGGAAACAAGTCATCGCTATGGAATAGCAAAGAGAGCCTGACGGCTCTCTTTTTTTATTGCCCGCGCAATAATCAGCTTAACCTGAATTCTTTCGGTACTGCCAAAAAGCCGCTATAGCGCTTACGGTTGTCGTATTTTTCGCACATCTCCGGTGTTTTATCGCAATTGCGCTGCAAGGAAGCCGTATCTGTAATAGCTCCTAAAAATGGATACTGCGTCACAACATAATGATTACCGTCATTATTATCAATGAAATTATCTTTGATCAATTTGGTTTCATAACCGATGGTAATAAGTCCGTTTTTATAGTATCCTGCATCAATATCCGCAGCATCGAGTTTAATTTTATTGGGCAATGAGAGCAGCGGTTCAACAGCAACCTGCCGCTGGGCTTTATCCATGCCGCACTGCTCGTCGCCAAAGGCAGCATTGCAAAAATACTGCGTGATCCTGTTGGGGACCCTGTTATTGGGAAATGCCGCTTTGACTGTTACTGTAAATTCACCGTTACTATAGGCAGGCGTATCAAGATAGCCGTAAAAAACTGTCATAGCTATTTCTTCATCTTCCAGACTTTCCGGATACTGAATGCGAAAGATCTCGACATAACGTCCGCGAAAATCAAATCCTTCCAGCAGTGCTGTTATTTTGCTGTTATCAGTATCGGCTATTTTCAATTCCACGTTGTCGATCTTGGCATCGACTGTGGATTTGATAGTACCGCGCTGTACCGGAACAGGATAGTATTCACAGCCGCCAAAGGTAATGATCTCATCACAATTACAGATGCGAATAATGCCTGTTTTAAGATGCAGGACATAGAGTTCAATAAAAAAAGAGCTGGCGCGTTCTTTGGCTTCCGCCATGCTGATGGGTAGAATTTTCATAGGTTGACCACCCTCAATGTCAGCTCGACAGAAATTTTGCCAATAATGCGGCCGCGTTCATCAAAGCCCCAGGTATCTGTCGGCGCATAGTCGCTGGTAAACTGGCAGACGAACTGCTCGCCGTTATAGTTAAAATAGAACCGTTTTGATTTGCGGTGTTCCAAATAGAATGCTTCTACTGCCGCCATTTCGGCAGCTATGCTTTCAAAGGTCATTTGAAAGGTAATGATAGGATTGACGCCCACTTCCTGTACCTGAAAGGCTCCTGATTCAAATTCGATAGTCCTGTCAAGATAGCGGACGCTGCGTTTTACTTCGCTTTTAGGCGTAAATGCAAATGTTTTCAAGCTGTCACCTTCTTTCTGTAACCACTTTTAAAAAAGAGGTTGTTTTGCCTGAGTCTGACGATCATGGATTTTTGAAACTGCTGTAAGATCGTCAGTACTTTATGTTCACCAACGTAAACACCGGTATGGCCTTCACCGTTGATTTCGTATAAAACTATATCGCCGTACTGCATGGCATCGACTTGTTTGATGCGCGTAAAATGTTTGTGCATAAAACGCGCCAACCGATATGGCTCAGTCACATACCAGTCTTTGGCGATCGGCCTGCCGTCACGCCATTCTAAATCAATACCATGTTCCTGATAAAACAGCTGGCACAGGCCGATACAATCGACGCCGTCATAAGCGATGCCTAAAAATTTATAGGGCAGGCCGACAAATTTTTTTAGATTTTGTTTTTCCATTTTGCACCTGCCGTTAAGCCCTGCGTCCCATAGCGTTGTTTTTAGCCAGTACAGCCTGCAAAATATCCGAATTTTCATTCAGATATTCGGCAAAGCTGCGGGAATCGAGCGCCGTGATGACCACCTGTGTCGGAGCTTTGGCTGTGTTGTCCATAGCCCGCATGGCCACGGCCGCCAGTATTTCGTTGCTGCGGCGGTCGCGGATACTGTTGACTTCCTCGCCCACCTGCAGCGTACGCAGTACTTCATCGTCTTTTAATGCCGGCACGACGCCGATGCGTCCTGCCATAACGTCACCGCCGCTATGCATTCTTGGAGCTGAAACCCTGATATCTTCACCGTTATGAGCTTTAGTTAAAGTCGATGGGCTTAATACAGTTTCATACATTTTCCCATTATATGAATAACTATTATCTAATTTTAACGGCTTAGAGTCACCGCCAAACAACCCCAAAATCAGCCCTAATAAAGACGCCTCGGCTTTAACCCTAAATAAACGCTGAATTGCCTCGCGCGCCAGATCTTTCCATAAATTAGACCAAATGGATCGCAAGCTATTACCCTGAATAAAGAAATCTATGGCAATGCCAGCCAGCCCCTCACGAATCTGAGCATTTTTTTGATATTCAAGATCACGAAGCTGTCCGAAATGTTCGGCATACAAAACTTTTTCAGCATCTAATAAATTTTTTATGCGCTGGTATTCTGCCATATCGCTTTGAGCTTTTTCACCTTGAAGCTCTTTTTCCCAGCTGTGAATCTGTTGGTCCTGTTCGATCATCACCTTTTTCAGATAAGCTATTTGCCTGACCGTCACCTGACGCTGCTCGTCAGAATTGAGCGGAGCACCCATTTTTTTAGCTTCGATCGCATATTCAGTCTGCATCTCCTGCAGTTTTTGCGCATAAAGAGCTTCTGGTTTTTGCGAAACATACATTGCCTGCAAGCTTTGCTGCACACTGCGTTTTTCACTGTCCAGATTTTTCATTTTGCCGTCAATTTCACTCATCAGTCCTGAAATGTTACTCAAGGCTTTTACTGAATTGATAGTTTCTTGATTAACAGCAATCATTTTGGCTTTTATCTCGTCAGCAGCGCTGACATCATAGCCAATAGTTCTTATCAAGTCAGGATGTTCCAGGATTTTACTGTCAAAATCTTCTTGTAAAGTTTTCTTAAATCCCTGTAAATCCGTTTTATCCTTATCTAATTCTTTTAGGCGTCTATTATAAAGTTCAATTTTCTCCGCCTGGTTTTCTATATTTGTACCAAATCTATTTTCACTGTCATTAATTTTTTGCATGTCAGCAATATATTTTTCTGTAACTTGCTGCGCGGTGTACAGCAAACTGTTTCTTGCGGCAAAATTCTTATTTGCAGTAACCATTTCGCCGTAATCGACTGTTTTTGCCCCCTGCAGCATACTGTAGCCCGCATAGGTTTGCTGCAAGCCAGCGGCTGGCTGTACATAATTATTGCGCTGTTCATTATAACTGCGCTGTGCCAGTAAGGTCGCTTCTTGATTTCTCAGTTTAGCTAATTGAGCTTCTGTAGAAAAATATTTATCTCTGGCATTGTCATAATCTGCTTTGGCAGCTAGATAAGCAACGGAATTGGTATCTCTGCCTTCTGCTTCCAAAAAAGCCTTGCGTTCTTCCATAATACGCGCCTGTTCTTCCAACTCGGCCTGATATTGAGCCATCTGGCGCCTGATTGTTTCTAATTTCATCGATCCAGTATCTATAGCATCTAACTCACTCTTTATATCAATGGCATTTTTAGCAACTGTTTGAGCAAACTTTGCATAAGTATATATTTTATATCCAGTTTGAATTAAATCAAAAACACCTTCAATTGGATTGGCGCTCACTCCCATACTGATCCCCTCGCTTTCCCTGTCTGCGCAGCGCGCAGTCCTAAAATAGCGCTGATGCCCTGCTGCTCGCCTGCAAGCGCTGCTTCAGCAAGCGTCAGGATCGTCTGGAACAGCAAAAGCAGTTCTGCACTGCCTTGAAAAGCCGCCATAAAATCCGGCTGTAAATTCTTCAATCCATTCGATAATTCAGTCAGCACCAGTGTCAATGCCTGTTCGGCTTCTGTATTGCCAGCCTGCAATTTTTGCAGCAAACTGTCTGCCTGCTGCTGCAACGCCAGTAATGCCAGAGCTTTTTTATGGCCGTTTTGCTGATACTGTGCTTTTGACCAGCCTTTAGCACTGCTTACTGTTTGCAATTTTTGCTGCAGTTCTGCTGCTGCGCCGAACAATACGCCCAAAGCGTCTGCCCTAAAATGTCCATTAGCGCAATCGGCCAGCACTTCAATATTTTGCGAGTAATACTGCTGATGCTGTACTGCTTCCAAAATTACGTCCTGCAAGCGGCGCACTTGCTTTTTCCCCTGTCCATCATAGCTATAACACTCCACTCCCAGCTCCTGCAGCTGTTTGACTGCAGCAGGTGTCCCCAGCCACAGCAGCACTCCCCGCAGATAACGTCCGGCTGCTGCGCCGTTTAGCTTGGAACTGTGCAACAAACCTGCCACCAGCGCCTGCAGATATGAAAAATCTACGCCGGCACGGTAAGCGGCTCCGGCTGCCTCGTCATTGGCCTGCGCCAGCTGTACCATAGTAAAGCCACACTCCACGCTCATTTTACCCCAGCTGTCGATAATTTCGTCAGCCGCCAGTTCCGCCTCATAGACTGACGACAGTTCTACTGCATATTGCCGCAGCACAGAGCTTAAAGCATCTGCTGCGGCAGTCGGCTGCATTGCGCCAATATTGGCTAATTTCAGCGTCGCCCGCACCAGTGTTTTGACTATTTCTTCGTCCTGATAGAGCTGACGCCATTTATCGGCAACGGTAAAGGTTTCCTGCAGGTCTTTTTCATAGGCCGACATAACAGCAAGAAAATCTGCCGCCAGCAGATACATTGCACCGTTATCACTACAGGCTGCCGGCTGCATTTGTTTACTGCTGCCGATGTCAAGTTCTGACAGCGCCTGCATCTTAGCTGTCAGGTCGTCAAACAGCAGCTTGAACAATTCCTGCTGCTCGGCTGCTGCTGCGCCGCAGCGCAGTTTGGCGATAAAATAATCAATATCATTAAAATCTACGCTGCCGGCTGCCTGTGCAGTACCAAAGGCGGCCTGCAGATCTTCTGCTTCCTGATGCAGCTTTTGATAGCTATTTACAGTCTGCCTTAGGCTGGCCAGCAAAGTTTCTTTCTTATCGCCAGTGTTTTTCTGCAGCGCACGGTATAAAGCAGCGGCCTGCCTTTCAGCAGTAGCCAGAGCTTTTTGATAGTTGAAAAACGTCGCCGCTGCTGTCGGCCCCTGTAAATTCTGCCGCTTGGCAGCCTGCAGTGCCTGGCGTTTTTTAGACGTGCTGTCCGCACTGTAATCGAGCCTGCTTTTTAAAGCGTCTACAGAACGCAGAGTGCCTGCACAATCCTGCAGCAGCTCCAGTTTAAAACGGCCGCCAGTATTTAAATTATTTGTACTCATTCACGCACCTCCTTTTAGTCGATCTGACCGGAATCAAGCAAATACTGAATGGCGTCGGCATCGGAATAGGTAGAAGTATCTTTGCCCTGAACTTCTTCGCTATTCTTCCTGCAGCCCGCCAAAACGTATTCCAGCTGCGGTATCGACAGCTCCATCACGTCGCGCATCGTCATTGATGTATTTTGAATAATGGAGGCATACAGCTGATTCCATTCTGTTACGCCGGTATCGACGTCAGTTTCTTTTTTTTTAAACTGGAAATATCATAAAAAACTACAAAGACCTGCCGCGCCAGCGCCAGATCCAAAAAGCCTTCGATTTCTTCCTTACTGTATCTTTCATCAAACGCCAGCACTAAAATCTCCAGCATGGCGTTCCAGGCGGTATCTGTATAGTCTAAGCCACTGTTTTCGCCCTCAGTGTCAAGGCTGAAGATATTGTCGATAATAGCAAAATCGTTGAACAGCGGCGTAAGTTTCCTGATTTGGTCTTTATGCTTAAGTCTGGCAGGATAGATCCTGCGGGTAACGCCGTCGCGGCATTCCACATCTTCATAGGCTGTAAAAGGGTCTTTGATTTCTGTCATGGTAATCCTCTTTCATAAAAAAATAAAGGAAGTGCTTTGACGGCACTCCCTTTGGCAAATATTTTAGTCGACGTAGCTTACAGAGTAAGATACGAATTTTTTATCAGCACGCAGCGGATCAACAGATTTGAAGTTCAGCTCGGAAGCTGTCGCTTCACCGCGGGCATAACTGAGGGTCAGGCCGCCTTCACAGCGTGCTTTATAAACACGGGTAGTCAGCACGGCTTTACGGCCGTTAGGCAGCTCGGTCGGCTGGCTGGTATGACGCAATTCCACGTAACCGGGTACGGAAGTAGTTTTGACGTCAACAGTAGAACCGTCCGTTACTGTATAGACGTAATCGACATGTACCTGCGTACCGGCAGTAATATCAGAACTGAAATCAAGCACGCCGCCGCTGGTAACCGCAAAGGTTTTAGTACCGGTCGGAGAACCTTCAACGCGGGTCAGACCAACGCCGTCAACAACAGCGATCACAGATTCCACTTCCACGCCGGTAGTTACCAGCAGTTTATTGTCGCTGGCTTTGACAGTAATGTCTTCGCTGCCAAAAGCAAATGCGCCTTCGGCAACAGCTTCACCCTGAGAAGCCGCAACGACGTTCAGATCGAAGCAGGCATTTTTGAATTTGAAGCTGGCAGATTTTTCTTTGATATAGTTATAAATCGGGAACAGGCCGTCACCGCCAAAAACATCTTCCATAGTTGCGGTTACTTCGATCGTCATATCCTGCAAAGAGCCCAGCTTTGCGGAAACCTTGCCGTCGCCGGAAAGCAGGAACGCTTCGCCGACACCGTGCAGTACTAAATTTTTTGTATCAATTTTTGCCATTAATAAACACCATCCTTAATTTTTATTTTCCGTCGATCAACGGGTTATAAATCAATCTATATTTGTAAACACCGTCAGCACCAATGTTCTGCTGACCTTCTTCGCTGAGCAGGATCTCGTCACGCTCTCCTAAAACCTGCCGGAACCGTTTGGCCAGCAGGCCTGCATTCAGCAGGGCATCGGCATAGAAATCTACATAAAGCTCGCCTTTGTTGACCAGCCAGTTATGTTCCAGCTTTTCAGCGCGTGTAAAATAGAAAGCGATAAAGGGAACAGCGGCGGCGGTTACCGCTTCGTCCGCCTGACATTCAAGCCTTAACTTATCCTTCAATACGTCCGTATTCGTGTTATCCATAACACCCAGCATCCTCATCATTTCTTCATCGGCGACGCACCAGTTAAAAATATCGTTCAGCAAATCAAAACTATTGCGCATCAAGCACCTCCTTTAAGCTTTTACAGCACGCTGGCTGTAAATTTTAGATCACAGTAAACCTGCATCAATATTACATATCTATTTTTACTCATGTTGATCGATAAATATCAGCGCCGGGCCGCGGCGAAAGTTTACGTCCCGGTTCCCGGCTGACTGCGGTCAGTTGTATGCAGCATGCTGTCCCACCCAATCCAGGCAATCTGACCGCAAAGGCCTTTATCAGAAATTCTAAGCTTTTATTCTTACCAAAAATTCACATCAAGCCTGTGTTTGCGCAAACAGGTCCAATTGTTATTCAACCCTTCACTTATATATGAACTTTGAGCATTTTTTATACCCTGTTTTACAAAATATTTTTGAAGCTGCTGCTTCCCGTTCAGCCCACCCTGTTGGCGGCAATGATCTGTTCAAGCCGGTCTTGTTTCCACGGCTGCAGCAGCGGTGTTTCGGTACGCATCTCGCGGCGGGTACATTTTTTGTCGCAAAGGGTACAGACTGAATTGGAGTTGGTATGCTGCAGATATTCTGGCATATGACACATGGTTTTAGTCTTAAAAACCTTACGGCCAAAACGTGTCTGCCACGAACTGCCTACCGCCAGCTTCATTTCCTGTTCAAAGGGCTGTCCCACACCCAGCGCTTTCTGCGCTTCCTGTACAGCTTGCGGCAGCAGCAGGATCTCTTTAAAATTATTCAGCCTGCTGCCGAATCTATTTTGCAGCTTCTGCCGTACGCTTTTGATAGTTTTAAAAATCACCGGCTGGCTGATGCCCAGACTGCGGGCAGCCGCCATAGTATTTTTGCCGCTCCGCAGATAGGCCTGCAAAATTTCCATCTGTCTTGCTGTCAGTGCGGTTTCCATTTTCTGCCACAGATCAAGTAATTCTGCTAACCGTTCCCGTTCCAGTAAAACCGCTTCGGGATTATTTTTATTAGAAGCGATCCCCAAATTGATGAAGGCTAATTTCATTTTTAATTTTGTTTCCTTACTGCTCTGCGAGCTTTCCTGATATTTACCCAATCTGTTCAGATCGCCGGCAGCCTGCTGTTCTGTCATTTCTCCTGCCTGCACCGCGCAGATAATATCTTCTATCGTGTATCTGGCCATCTTAATTCCCCCTTTGTTTAGCCGTCGCCGCATAATAACAGCAAAATTGCAGATCTATGATCATTGTCTCGCGGCCTATCAGCCTGTTGCCTCTGGCATTACGGACATTCCGTTCCAGCATTTTCTGGGTGTTGAGAAAAGTAACCGCATCGGCATACTTGGCAAACCACTGCTGCGCTTCACTCTTTTTTCCAACAATCAAAGCATAATAACATTCACTCTTAAACCTGACAAAATACGCATGCACTTCGACGCGTTTTTCCTGTTCCTCCATCTTCCCACCTCTGTTTTTTAGAATAAAATAGAATTTCCAGAAGCAAAAAGGCATAAAAAATAAGCCTCTTCGCTGGCAGCATTGTTCCGCTTCAATAAGTAGTCTTTTGTATAAACTTCTTTTTTCATAACGCACTTTTCCTGATGATATTGATGTAAATAAGTTTTTGCTCAAGCTCGTCAAATTCTCTCAAAAACTTTTCCACTTCACTAAGGCTTGTAAAGGTTTCCTGAAAGAGCCTTGCACCACCGAAAAAAATAAATTCTACAATATACATCAGAGCTTCCCTTCCTTTGTTTCTGCCGGTTAACATGTCTTGTACTTTATGTCTTGAATAAAGCAACCGCCAGTTATTCTACAAACTTCTGTTCGTTTTATGCTATAATTATACTCCTTCATATTTAGCGTTGTCAACTGGCAATTTAATATCGGCAAGCAGGCTTTCATGCTGTAAAAACCTGCTTATAATGCTGTTTTTACTTAGTCAACAACATTTTCAGGCTTTTTTCAGCACAGTATTTTTTATAAAATTTTTTCACCGCTTTCTTGTTCGCTTCAATGTTCGCACTTATAAAATTTTCTGCAGCGCTGGCTACCAATAAAAAAAGACGCTCGCAAGAGCGTCCTTTTGATTCCCGAATATTATCCCTAAGCTCTTCTTATTAACTTCAACAGCTATAAAGAGCAAACAAATACTTTTAACCTAACGATTCGCAAAAATATCATATTCGGTGATCGTTGTTTTATCCTGCATAAATCTTTTTTCAGTGTCCCAGTAAAATTCTACTTTTGTTTTCTCCCATGTACCATTCTGATAGCCATAATAAAAGCGCCAGTGCTGCATCGCATTGGAGGGGTAAGACTTCTCTGCCTTAGCCGCCGCTTCTTTAGTAGGATACTCGCCTGTAAATATTTCTGTGTAGCGCTCGATCTCAAGGATACCTGTATACGGATACATGACAGAATCGTTCTGCTTAACGTCTAAAGAATAAACCGGTTCCAGATAACGCACCTTAGACCAGTGTCCTGCACCCGGCAGGCCATGCCTGGCTGGATCAAAATAACGGATATGCGTAGTATTTTCTTTGTAGGTTGCAAGGACAGGCTGCATGATCTTCTGCACATGGGTCTTAAAAGAATCTACTACGTCCTGTTCGCCTGCCAAACCAGCATTGCAGAGCAACAGCAGCGCCATAAGTAAAAACAGTACACGTTTTATCATTTATCCCACCCTTCCTGCTTTGATTATACAAACACAAAAATTTCATGTCAATTAAAGCCTCAACAAATTTCCAGCTTTTTTCTGCCACAGCGTCCCGTCCTCAAAGCAAAACCTCTGCCGGAGCAGAGGTTTTGAACAAAGTTCTCTTTTATTTAAAAATTACGCTGATAGCTGATACCGAAAACCTTGGCATAATTATCATGGGTACTGGCTTCGCTGTAAGCGTCTGTTTCGTGGCCTTTGATGCGCAGGCCGTCAATGTCGATCAGGCCCAGGGTCAGCGCCAGCGTCTGCTTTTTATCGTGGTATTGCAAACCCAGGCTATAAGTGCGGCGGGCGCCGGTCGGCACGATGAAGTCAGCGCCGTCAAAAGGGATCGACGATTCGTCATAGGCATAGCCGCCCATGATGGTATATTTATCGCTCAGCTTATGCTCGGCACCGATAGCATAACGCCAGCCGTTGCTCCAGTTTTTCGGTGAAGCTACTGTACCAAGACCTTTAATATCAATATCTAAAGCATCGTAACTGCTCCATTTGGTATAGGTACCGTTCAGTTCCACCCGGGTGCGGTCATCGAATTTATGGTTATAACCGATCGCCCAGCTGTCCGGCAGCGTCACTTTGCCATAAGCGTCTGTTTTAATACTCACACCATTAGGCAGATAGGCTTTAAAATCAGCTTCCATGCTGTGCGTCACCTTGCTGCGATAAACTACGCCGAGCTCATTTTTAGCGTCAAAAGCATAATTGGCGGCGGCATTCCAGCCTAAAGCCCAGCTTTCACCTTTAGTTTGTGTCGGCGCATCATACATTGTTAAAGATTTTTTCTGCAGCTCCAGTCCGGCATAGTTGACCTCTGCGCCTATGGCAGCGCTCCATTTTTTATCGAATTTACGGGCATAGGTCGGCGTCAGGCTGGCACCGTTCAAACGCGAGAAAAAAGCATTCGAGGACACGACGGAGTCGCGCTCAAATTCGGAGATCATGCCGAAACGGCTGTACAGACCGATGCCGAACCATTCCCTGTCATTGAGCTGCTTGACATAATAATTGCCCGGAGCCCAGCCCGCGTGCACGACATTTTTACCTTCTTCAATTTCCCCATTATCTTTTCTAACTGCTTTATATTTTCCGTGCGGACTGATATAGACCGCACTCTGTTTAAAGGCCTCACCCTGTACTTTGGTGATCGACGCCGGGTTATAGGCGATATTGGCGGCATCATTCTCGGCAAACATGCGCGCCCCGCCCATGGCTACGCCTTCTGCCGACCATTCGTTGATGGCGAAGCCTTCGGCGCCGGCGTTGGCAGCCGGAACTGCCATAGCGCAGACCAGACCCATTATCGTAAAATGTTTCTTTGAAAACACAACAGACACCTCACAATTAACAAAATTTTCCAACATTAATAACAATATTTTACCAGTTTTTGCTTTTTAACGTGGAGAAAGTTTTAATCCAATAATTAAATCGCTCGCCAACAATAGCTGCTTGCATTTTTGCGGCTTTTATGGCATAGTATTAGTTGAAAGTTCAACTAATACTGGTGGTGAAAGCGATGACGAAATTACATAACGAGCTGCTGCGCGATATTGGCACGCTGGCGCGCACGATCCATTATCTGCACGATCTGCATTTTAAGGAGCTGGCGCTGCAGCGGGGACAGTTTATTTTTCTGACCCGGATCTGCGAAAACGCCGGTATCAATCAAAACGATTTGTCTCTTTTATTGAAGGTAGATAAATCGACCACCGCTAAGGCTGTGCAAAAACTGACTGCCGCCGGTTATATCAGCAGGCAGCGCAGCAGCACCGACCAGCGTCAGTGGCAGCTTGTACCTACGGCAAAGGCCCGGAAGGTGTACGAGCAGATCATCGCCGAAGAAAATGCCAGTCTGGCCATCTGCCTGCAAAATTTTACACCGGCAGAGCAAAAGACTGTTGCCAGGCTAGTACAAAAAATGTGCGCCAATGTGCAAACACACTGGCGGGAAAGCAAAATGTGAGGTGGGAGGATGTTAAGAACAGCAACAATGCAGGACCTGCCGCGTATTATGGAGATCGTACAGGCTACGGTGGCAGAAATGCACGCTTACGGTAATTACCAGTGGGACGAGGTCTATCCTACGGAGCGGGATTTCGCCGCCGACATCGCCCAGGGCGACCTTTTTGTTTCGATAACGGACGGTCAGCTCTGCGGCCTGATCTGTATCAATCAAACCGAGCCGGCTGTTTATGCCGATGCTGACTGGAGCTTAAAGGAGCCGGCCCTGGTGCTGCACCGTATGGCAGTCGACCCTGATCTGCGCGGCCGCGGTACCGGTTCGGAATTACTGCGGCAGGCGGAAACACTGGCGCACAGGCTGGGACTGCGCTATTTAAAGCAGGGTTATCACTTCTGCGGCGAGATCCAGTTCCGCAAAATGGAGCGCTCGTTTTACTGTTATGAAAAGGTGCTATAATGCGCTGGCTTTGCATTGACAATCACGATAATCATGCTAAAATATTAAAGGTAGACATCGAAATGTTTACTTATGCAGGCGGGATATGAAATCCTGCCCGGTATCTGTCTGGAATAAACTCTGACCACAGCGGCATCATGAAGATGCTGCCTGTGGTTTTTTATTTTTACTGCTGCCTGTACCAAAAGCGGCAGTCATCACCCAAACAAGGAGGCAGGCTATGCCCAGTGTCAATCTCACCCGCAGCGCGCTGCTGATCGCGGCAGGGCTGATCTTACCTTTACTGCTGCATACTTTAGGCGCAGCCGGCAGTATTTTTCTGCCCATGCATATCCCCGTCCTCTTGGCCGGCTTCTGCCTCGGCCCTTACTGCGGCCTGGCTGTCGGCCTGCTGACGCCGGCGCTGAGCAGCCTGCTGACGGGTATGCCGCCGCTGCTGCCGGTACTGCCGCTGATGCTGGCAGAGCTGGGCGTCTACGGCTGGTGCGGCGGTTATCTGTATCAGCGCCGCCGCTGGCCCTTATGGCTGGCTTTGCCCGCAGCGATGCTCCAGTTGTCGGGCTGGATGCTCTGTTTC
>OHDH01000836.1_pt1 | contig 12864 bp, 12 predicted proteins | sample 1566921 | NCBI WGS metagenome assembly OHDH01 (sample SAMEA3879585, study PRJEB24766) | human gut metagenome | biome: human-associated habitat; feature: feces | place: USA | collected 1985/1987
TCTCAACTTCAACCTCGAATGCAACCATCCCGATGAATATTGATACACTCGCAGAAAAAATGGGCGTTTCGAAAAGGATTTCATCTTTCACGATCCCGCTCGGAGCGACCATTAACATGGACGGAACTTCGATCATGCAGGGAGTTGCAGTTGTGTTCACCGCACAGGCGTTTGGAATCCCTCTTGATATGATGGATTACCTCACTGTCATTGGAACCGCGACGCTTGCCTCCATCGGAACCGCCGGAGTGCCGAGTGTGGGACTGATCACACTGACGATGGTATTTAATTCTGTCGGACTTCCAATCGAGGGGATTGCACTGATCATGGGAATTGACCGGATCCTGGATATGACACGTACCGCTGTCAACATCACAGGGGACGCTGTCTGTACGACGATCGTTGCCTCCTGGAATAAGGCGGTTGACCGCGATGTTTATTACAGACGAAAATAGGGGACGGACTGTTTCAGGCGGTCACGGAATAATTGCACAAAAAAGTATAAGTGAAATTGTTACTTTGCACAAAAAGCTTATGTATTACAATAAAAACATCAGAGGTACTTGTAATTCCATACATTTTCGATATAATGTCTTAGATGGTTAAAAAATTAACGAACAAAAACGAGTGAGGTATTTACAATGTACGCTGATGAAAATGTGATCAAAATTAAACACGATGTACTTTATGAAGTGGCAAAACTTGCATTTGCAGGTGAGCTTGAGGAGAAGAAAGACTACATTGCAAACCAATTAATCCCAGGACCAGCAGCACATTTCCGCTGCTGCATCTATAAAGAGCGAGAGATTATCAGACAGAGAGTCAGACTGGCAGAAGGAAAAGCTCCTGGACCAGTAGATGACGGTAATGTGATCCAGGTGATCAGTTCTGCCTGTGAAGATTGTCCGATTTCCAGTTATACAGTGACAGAAAACTGCCAGAACTGTCTTGGAAAGGCATGTATCAATGCATGTAAATTTGGTGCGATCGAGCCGGGAAGACTTCGTTCCCACATTGATCCACAGAAATGTAAAGAGTGTGGCAAATGTGCTCAGGCCTGTCCGTACAATGCGATCGCACATTTAAAGAGACCATGTAAATTCAGCTGTCCGGTCAATGCGATTACATACAATGAGTATGGTATTTCCGTGATCGATAAAGAGAAATGTATCCGCTGCGGTAAATGTATCCACAGCTGTCCGTTCGGTGCAATCGCTTCTAAGACTTATATTGTGCCGGTAATTGAGGCTTTAAAAGCAGGCAGACATGTATATGCGATGGCAGCTCCGGCAACAGAAGGTCAGTTTGGTGCAGATATTACGATGGCAAGCTGGAAAAAAGCCATGAAAGAAATGGGATTTACGGATTTCTATGATGTAGGTCTCGGCGGAGATATGACGGCAGCTTATGAGGCAGAAGAGTGGGCTGAGGCATATAAAGAGGGAAATAAGAAAGTGACTTCCTGCTGTCCGGCATTCGTAAATATGGTACGTTTACATTATCCGGAATTAGCAGAGTGCGTGTCCACAACAGTATCTCCGATGTGTGCAGTTTCACGTCTGATCAAGGCAAAAGATCCGGAAGCAATTACCGTATTTATCGGACCTTGTGTTGCGAAAAAGTCCGAGGTCGCAGATCAGAAGATCGAGGGAAATGCTGACTATGTATTGACCTACAGCGAGATCCGTGCAATGATGAAAGCAAAAGGTGTTGAGTTACAGCCATGTGCAAACGATGACCAGACAGCTTCTACATTTGGTAAACGTTTTGCAAACTCCGGCGGTGTAACAGCTGCAGTACTTGAGAGTTTAAAAGAGTCTAACGATGAGATCGCAGCAACCGTATGCAAGGCAAACGGTGCGGCAGAGTGTAAGAAAGCATTACTTCTGTTAAAAGCAGCAAGACTGCCGGAAGACTTCATCGAAGGTATGGCATGTGAGGGCGGCTGTGTCGGTGGTCCAAGTGCATTCAATGATCAGGTTTCTTCCAAGAAGAATCGTGATACACTGATCGGACAGGCAGACGACCGTACGATCCATGACAACTTAAAGAATTATGACATGGAAAGCTTCTCCATGCACCGCGAGTAAAACGAGCGGAGCATTGCATCGCGAATAATATGAGCGGGGCATTGCATCGCGAGTAGAATGAACGGAGCATTGCATCGCGAATAGAATCATGTGCATATTTATGCCGCGTGACCTGTAATAGGGTTGCGCGGCATTTTTGTGTCTGAACAGCAGCCGTCCATTTCAGGTTTCGTGTTTCAGACAGGAAAAGACTTTGCTTAAGGAATGAATTCTGTTAGAATAAAAGACAACACAGCAGAAAGGGAAAAGATAATCGACAATGAAAAAAGCAGTATTTTTTGATATAGACGGTACTTTGTGGGATTTTAAAATGAATATTCCGGAAAGTACAAAAAAAGCATTAAAAGAGCTCAGAAAAAATGGTTATTATGCATTTCTATGCAGTGGAAGAAGCCGGTCAAATATTAAAAGTCCCAAATTACTTGCACTTGGATTTGACGGAATCGTGGCAGCGTGCGGCACACATATCGAGTTTGAGGGGGAAAAGCTGTTTGAACTGCTGCTGACGAAAGAACAGATCGGGCATATCCTTGCAGTGTTGCGGAAACATCAGATCCCGATGGTCTTAGAGGGACCGAACTATATTTATGTGGATGAAAAAGATTTTGTCGACGATCCATATGTCATTTATCTGAGAAATGAGCTTGGGGAAAACTTAAAAAGTATTACCGGAACTGCACAATATGAGGTAAATAAGCTGAGTGCGGAACTTGGAAATGCAGATGTAGAACTTGTCAGAAAAGAACTGGGAACGGAGTTTGATATGATCGTCCATGAGCCGGATGGAATATTAGAGATCGGGCAGGCGGGGCATTCAAAGGCAAGCGGCATTGAGCGCCTCTGTGCGTCTCTTGGAATCGCAAAGGAAGATACCTATGCATTCGGGGATAGCGCTAATGATGTGGAAATGCTTGAATTTGTGGCACATGGGATTGCCATGGGAAATGGTACGGATGTGGCAAAGAATGCGGCAGAATTTATTACCACAGATATCCATAAAGATGGGATCTGGAACGGACTGAAACATTATGGGCTGATTTAAATAAAAGACAGGGGGAAAACAATGGCAAATATCATGGACTATATGGACTGGCGTGGTGATTTATCGTTTGAGGCAGATGAATTTAATGAAGTTGATAATCTGATTTTAGCGCAGCTTGCATATGTTGATGTTGAGGGGATCGTTACTGCAGAGGAAAATGCGCCGGCAGTACCGCTTAAGGAGGCATCCGGACAATTTTGGGAAAAGAATGATAAAGACGAAATCTTAGCGCGGGTATCCATGACGAAATCGGCTCCGTTTGTTATGGAGAAAATGGCGGAAACAAAACGTTTTTCGGATGTAAAACTACGCTGCTATGTCAACGAGATCCGGGATGAGGAACAGTTTCAGTTTTCGGCGGTCTGTGTGGAACTGCCGGATGACAGCCTGTATGTGGCATTTCGTGGAACGGACAACACGATCACGGGCTGGCGGGAAGATTTTAATATGGGTTATCTGTCAGAAACGCCGGGACAGCTCCGGGCAGTGGAATATTTGAACCGTGCAGTGACAGACAAAAAGCAGAGGGTGCGTGTCGGCGGCCATTCAAAGGGTGGAAATTTTGCCGTGTATGCCTCCGTAAAATGTGATCCGCAGATCCAGAACCAGATTTTAAATGTGTACAGCAATGATGGTCCGGGATTCCGGAGCGATATGGTGGAAAGCACAGAGTACCAGCGCATGCTGCCAAAGCTGCACACGATCCTGCCGGAATCTTCCATTGTGGGAATGCTCTTAGAGCATCAGGAGTCGTTTGAAGTTGTCAAGAGCTCAAACAGCGGGATCCAGCAGCACGATGCCATGTCATGGGAGGTACTCGGAAGATCTTTTGTACATGTAGATCAGGTTGCGGCGCAGAGCCTGTTGCTGGATGAAACGATGAAATCATGGATTTACCAGTTAGACGGGGAAGAGAGAGCACAGATCGTAGAGACAGCATTTGATATGATCGAAAAAGTCGGGATCCGCACGGTAGATGATTTTTACCACAGTAAATGGAAGAAAATACAGGAACTGATGAAGGAAACCAGTAAACTTTCACCGGAGCGGCAGAAACTGTTTTCAAGAGCCTTAAAACTGCTTTGGACGGAAGGAAATAAAGCAATGAAGGAGACGTTAAAACAGACCGTAAAACGCACGTTAAAACAGTCTCCGCTGAAAAAATAAAAAAAGTATAAAATCACAGAAAATGAGTGAACTTATAAAAAAACGAGAAAAAGAGAGAAAAAATAAGAAAATATTGGAATAAATAATTATAAATAGAAATATATTTGGTTGCAGATTCAAATATAAAAATCTATTATATGAACCATAAGTTAGCACTCAAAAGAAATGAGTGCTAATAACTACTCAAAAGAAATAAAACAGATGATCATAAGCAGGAGGTAAGCAACATGAAATTAGTTCCATTAAGCGACAGAGTCGTATTAAAACAGTGTGAGGCAGAGGAGACTACAAAATCAGGTATCATCCTTACAAGCAGTGCACAGGAAAAACCACAGGAGGCAGAGGTTATCGCAGTTGGTCCTGGCGGAATGGTTGATGGAAAAGAAGTTACCATGCAGGTAAAAGCAGGTCAGAAGGTAATTTATTCGAAATACGCAGGAACAGAAGTAAAATTAGACGGAGAAGAATACATCATTGTAAAACAGAATGATATTCTCGCAGTTGTAGAGTAAAACATATTTTTATCATTAATAAATTCAGAAAGAGGTAGACAGATATGGCAAAGGAAATTAAATATGGCACAGAAGCAAGAGCAGCATTAGGTGCAGGTGTAGATAAACTGGCAAATACCGTAAGAGTAACATTAGGACCGAAAGGAAGAAACGTAGTTCTTGACAAACCATACGGTGCTCCGCTTATCACAAACGACGGTGTTACAATCGCAAAAGAAATCGAACTGGAAGACGGATTTGAAAACATGGGCGCACAGCTGATCAAAGAAGTTGCTTCCAAAACAAACGATGTAGCAGGTGATGGTACAACAACAGCTACTGTTCTTGCACAGGCTATGGTTCACGAAGGAATGAGAAACCTGGCAGCAGGCGCTAACCCGATCATCCTCAGAAAAGGAATGAAGAAAGCTACAGATGTAGCTGTAGAAGCAATCAAGAACATGAGCCAGACAATCAGCGGCAAGAAACAGATCGCAAACGTTGCATCTATTTCCGCAAGCGATGAGACTGTTGGACAGTTAGTAGCAGATGCTATGGAAAAAGTTTCCAAAGACGGCGTTATCACAGTAGAAGAATCCAAGACAATGCACACAGAACTTGACCTTGTAGAAGGTATGCAGTTCGATCGTGGATATGTATCCGCATATATGTCAACAGATATGGAAAAAATGGAAGCAAATCTGGAAGATCCATATATCCTGATCACAGACAAGAAGATCAGCAACATTCAGGAAATCCTTCCATTACTGGAGCAGATTGTAAAAGTTGGTGCGAAACTTCTTATCATTGCTGAAGATGTAGAGGGTGAAGCTCTTACAACTCTGATCGTAAACAAATTAAGAGGAACCTTCCAGGTAGTAGCTGTCAAAGCTCCGGGATATGGTGACAGAAGAAAAGAAATGCTTCAGGATATCGCAATTTTGACAGGCGGACAGGTGATCTCAGAAGAACTTGGATTTGATCTGAAGGAAACAACTATGGATCAGCTTGGCCGTGCAAAATCTGTAAAAGTTCAGAAAGAAAATACTATCATTGTTGATGGTGAAGGTGATAAAGCAGAAATCGAGGCAAGAATTGCACAGATTAAGAATCAGATTGAAGAGACAACATCTGACTTTGACCGTGAAAAACTTCAGGAAAGACTTGCTAAATTAGCAGGCGGTGTTGCCGTTGTACGTGTTGGTGCAGCAACTGAGACAGAAATGCAGGAAGCAAAACTTCGTATGGAAGATGCTTTGGCAGCAACAAGAGCAGCAGTAGAAGAAGGAATCATTGCAGGTGGCGGTTCTGCTTACATTCATGCCAGCAAAGAAGTTGCTAAAATGGCTGCTTCTCTTGAGGGAGACGAAAAGACCGGTGCCAACATTATTTTGAAAGCACTGGAAGCACCACTTCGCCGTATTGCAGAAAATGCAGGTCTGGAAGGTTCTGTTATCATTGATAAAGTTCGTTCGGAGGAGCCTGGATTTGGATTTAACGCATTGACAGAAGAATATGTAAATATGGTAGATAATGGTATTCTTGACCCAGCTAAGGTAACAAGAAGTGCATTGCAGAATGCAACAAGTGTAGCATCTACCTTGTTGACAACCGAGTCTGTTGTTGCTAATATTAAAGAAGATGCACCAGCAATGCCAGCAGGCGGTGCCGGTGGCATGGGCATGATGTAAATAGACGAAAGAACTAGGAGGATTGGATGGAACAATCATACGCAGAAGCGAACGCAAAAAAGAAAACGACGGGGTCAGTCATTGCTTTAAAAATTATATTGATTATTTTAGTAGTTCTTGTTTTTTTAGCATCGATACTGATTTCGATATCGACAAAAATTAATCTGTTAGTATTAATCGGAGTAGCAGCAATCTTTGGCTTGATTTGGTATTGGCCGAGATTCCGTGTGGAATGGGAATATGTATTCTGCGATGGACAGCTTGACTTTGATATGATACAAGGCGGAGAGCGTCGAAAGAATATTCTTCGAATTGAAATTGAGGATGCGGATGCGATTGCTCCAATTCAGTCCACAAAACTGGATGGGTACAGACACTTGGAAGTTCGTGATTATTCGTCAATGAATGAGAAAGCGAATGTTTACGGAATTGCAACAAGACTTCCGGAAAAAGAAGAGAAAGTAATGATTCTTTTTGAGCCAACGAGCCGTATGGTTGAGTTGATGCAGAAGAAATGTCCGGAAATTGTGTCGCTGTCCTAATAAAAGATGAATAAAATATGAACCAGTGGAAACTTATATGGATATAACCAATAAAGTATACTACTGGTTTGTATTTTTTTGTGTGTGTTTTTATGTGATATATCAATAATACGGCGTTATAAATCAATACATACAAAAAGGAATGTGATAGAATGAAAAAATCGGAAAAGAAAGGACGATTAAAAATGAAAAACAAAAAGTTAAGTACCACAATTACAATTACCATTTCCCTTGTTGCTGCTGTTTGTATACTGGGATTGTTTTTGTTTGCAAATGGAAGTATGACCTCTGTAATGAAGAAAAACAGTATGGATAATATGAAAACTTCTTTAGAGTCTAGGCAGAAGGTAATTGAGGATTATGTGAATAATGCAGAAAATCAGCTGATTTCTTATAGTAAAGGAATCGAAATTGTGAATTTATTAGAACATCCGGACGAACCGGATGTTGTAGAAAAAGCGCAAAAGTATACAGAAAATTATTATAAAGAGTTGTCCGGATGGGAAGGAATTTATGCCGGAGAACCAAATACGCATGTGATTGCTCATAACAATCCGAAAGTAGTTGGTATGACTACAAGAAAAGGGGAGGCGCTGAAACAACTGCAGAATGCGATGAAAGAATCAAACCGGTTGTATAATGCCGGAATTATTGTTTCACCTGCTTCACAGAAATTAACACTTTCTATGTATTGTCCAATTTATAAAGGGGACAAAATGATTGGCTATGTCGGTGGTGGTCCATTTGGCGAACAGCTTCAGAAAAGTTTGGATTCGTTAAAGGTTGAAGGTCTTGCACATGCGTCATTTACGATGATAAACACTAAGACAAAAACATACATATTCAGTCAGGATTCTAAAAAGATTGCAAAAGAAATTAAGGATCCTATGCTTTTGCAGGTGGTTGAAAATGCAGAAAAGAATGGAAACCAGATTCAGGAAATTGAGTACAAAGATGCAGACGGAAATGATTCCGTCGGAGTGTATCGTGCGATTTCTAACCGTGACTGGGCTGTGGTTATGACAGATACGGAAGATGAGATTTTTGGTATAGCAAATACGAACCGTAAAACGCTTGGCTTAATTTGCATTGGATCATTCCTTTTGATTGTAATCCTTACTTTTGTGGTAATCCGATTCTGTCTAAGTCCATTAAAAGTGGCAGAAAGAGCTATTTTGAAATTGAAAGATTTGGATTTAAGTAAAGACAAGAAAATTCAGAAATATGTAAATGGTAAGAGTGAAATTGGTCATATTGCGACGGCAATTGATTCGTTATATGATACGTTTTCTTCCATTATTGATACGCTTAATGGTTGCTCAAGCTCTCTTTTGGGATCAGCTGAGAGGATTACGGAAACTTCGCACGAATTGTATGAGTGTGTCGGAGATAATGCTGCAACGGCAGAACAAGTTGTGGCAGGTGCGACCATGACTAAGGAAGCGGTCGAACAGGTTGGTAAAGAAATCAGCAATATTTCAAAATTAGTTGATGAGGTTGGCGAACAGGTAAAAGCCGGAAGTGAGCGAAGTGAAGAACTGATTCAGGATGTTATGAAGATGAAAGAAGTTGCGAATGAATCTTTGGATGTAAATAGCGAAAAGATGAAATCAAACGAGGAAAGAATCGAGAAGGCAATGAAAGATCTGAAGTCGCTGTCACGAATTAACGAGATGGTAGATCAAATTCTGGAAATAACAAGCCAGACGAATCTTTTGTCTTTGAATGCTTCAATTGAAGCGGCTCGCGCCGGAGAGGCAGGCCGTGGGTTTGCTGTTGTTGCAAGCGAAATTGGTAACCTTGCCCTGAGTTCATCGAAAACGGCTACGGAAATACAGACAATCTGTAAAGACACGAATAAAAATATTGAATATGTACGACAGTGTTTTATGTCAATTTTAGAGTATTGGAAAACAGATGTTACGAACCAGTTTAAGGACTTTATTGAAATGTCAAATAACTATAATACGTCCATTGAGTCCATTGAAAATGTAATTAGCGGAATTCAAAATTCAACGGATTCCTTTGTGAATGGTATGTCAGCAATCTGTCAGCAAATGGATCGTGTGGAACTGGCTACGGATGAAAATGCACAGGGAATGGAACGTATTATCGATAAAATCGGCAAAACATCAAAGAGTGCAGAAACGATTTCCGGTGTCACGAAGGATAATCAGAAAAATGCAGAGGAAATTCGTGATATCGTGAAAAAATTTACAAAATAAAAAATCACGATTAAGGAATGACCAAAATAGTTGACAACCCTGTCAATATTCGATAAAATAATAAAAATACAAATAGAATACAAAAAAGAGAGGAAGAGAAAAGATGGGAACTATTATTGGTGAAGGCATTACATTTGACGACGTATTATTGGTACCCGCATATTCTGAAGTAATACCGAATGAAGTTTGTTTGAAAACTCATTTGACAAAGGACATTGAATTAAATATCCCTATGATGAGTGCAGGGATGGATACGGTAACAGAACACCGCATGGCGATTGCGATGGCGCGTCAGGGCGGTATCGGAATTATTCATAAGAATATGTCCATTGAGGCGCAGGCAGAAGAGGTTGATAAGGTAAAACGTTCGGAGAATGGTGTTATTACGGACCCATTTTATCTTTCTCCGAATCATACATTGGCAGACGCAGATGATTTGATGGCAAAATTCCGTATTTCAGGTGTTCCGATTACAGAGGGACCAAATAAAAAACTGGTTGGTATTATTACAAACCGTGATTTGAAATTTGAAACCGATTTTACGAAAAAAATCAGTGAGTGTATGACATCGGAAGGTCTCGTGACAGCACCGGAAGGTATTACATTGGAGGAAGCAAAACAGATTCTGGCAAAAGCCCGTAAGGAAAAACTGCCAATCGTAGACAAAGACGGAAACCTGACCGGACTTATCACAATTAAGGATATTGAAAAACAGATTAAGTATCCAAATTCAGCAAAGGACAAGCAGGGCAGACTTTTGTGTGGTGCCGGTGTTGGTGTAACGGCTAATATCATGGATCGTGTAAAAGCACTGGTAGATGCACAGGTAGATGTCATTGTTATTGATACGGCACATGGCCATTCCGCAAATGTATTAAAAGTTGTAAAAATGGTTCGTGACGCATATCCGGATTTGGGTATTATCGCAGGTAATGTGGCAACCGGAGAAGCTACCCGTGCTTTGATTGAAGCCGGTGTTGATGCAGTAAAAGTTGGTATCGGACCTGGTTCTATCTGTACAACCCGTGTGGTTGCCGGTATTGGTGTACCACAGATTACTGCAATTATGGATTCTTACAACGTAGCAAAAGAGTATGGTATTCCGGTAATTGCCGATGGTGGTATTAAGTATTCCGGAGATATGACAAAAGCAATTGCGGCCGGTGCAAATGTTTGTATGATGGGAAGTATTTTTGCCGGTTGTGACGAGAGCCCGGGAAGCTTTGAATTGTTCCAGGGAAGAAAGTATAAAGTATATCGTGGCATGGGTTCCATTGCAGCGATGGAAAACGGAAGTAAAGACCGCTATTTCCAGCAGGATGCTAAGAAATTAGTTCCGGAAGGAGTAGAGGGACGTGTTGCATACAAAGGTTCAGTAGAGGATACGGTATTCCAGTTGATTGGCGGAATCCGTTCCGGCATGGGATATTGTGGAGCAAAGACGATTGAGGATTTGAAGGAGAACGGACACTTTGTGAAAATTTCCGCTGCTTCTTTGAAGGAGAGCCATCCACATGATATCCACATTACGAAAGAGGCACCAAACTATAGTGTCGAATAAAAAAAGAAGATACTCTTCGCGGACGAGAAAAAGACGGACGTCGAAGAGAGGGCGCTGCGCACTGATTATCAGTGTCGCAGCGTTTTTCATCCTTTTATGCTGTGTGATTGTTTCCTTTATAGTGAGAAATAACCGAGACAACACCGTGCAGGCACAAAAAATACTTCCGAAATTATCGATACAGACAAAACTGATTCAGAAAAATAAATATTCGAGGCCGGGAATTGCGCTTAAAAAGGTGAAAGGTGTTGTCATTCACTATACGGCAAATCCGGGAACGGATGCAGAAGACAACCGAAATTATTTTAATAATCTTCCAAAACTTAATGCCGGAAAACAAAAGGCGACTTATGCCAGCAGCCATTTTGTGATTGGCTTAGAGGGACAGATTGTCCAGTGTATTCCGTTAAATGAAATTGCCTACGCCTCCAATGGGAGAAATTACGATACCATATCCATTGAGTGCTGTCATCCGGGAAAAGATGGAAAGTTTAACAATACAACCTATCAGGCGCTTATTGAACTGGTTTCGTATTTGTGTTTGAAATATGATTTGACAAAAGAACAAGTGATTCGTCATTACGACGTGACGGGGAAACTTTGTCCGTTGTATTTTGTGAAACACGAAGATGAATGGAATCAATTGAAAGATAAAATAGAAAAAAACTGCCAAACCATTTCCGAGTCTTAAAGGATGGGTGGCAGTTTTTTGTTTATAAAGTCATGTGAACTTCTGTTTCCTCCGGTGAATAGGCATGGTATTTGATTCCTGCGGATTTCATCATTTTTTTGGATGCTAGGACAGAAGCGGTGTTGGCATATTTATCTTCGGCGTAGATGACTTCGCAGATACCGGACTGAATTAACGCTTTCGTACATTCATTGCAGGGAAACAGCGTAGTGTATATTTTTGCCCCTTTTAAATTTGTGCCGGTATAATTGAGCAGTGCGTTTAATTCCGCGTGGCAGACATATAAATATTTAGTCTGCAGCGGGTCGTCACTGTCGCTGTCCCATGGATAAATATCATCGGAGCATCCTTGTGGCATGCCATTATAGCCAACTGATAAAATTTTGTTATCCTTTCCTACAATGCAGGCACCGACGCTTGTGTGTGGGTCTTTACTGCGCATGGCGGAAAGCTTTGCAATTCCCATAAAATACTGGTCCCATGAAAGATAATTCGTTCGTTTCATAAATGCCTCCTTGTGTGTAGATGCAGTTGTTCAGGATTCCCCGCTCTTAAATATTCGCATTTTGTAAAAAAGAAGGAGCCGTTTACCAGCTCCTTTCTATTCATTCGACGGGTAGAATTGTAGTTGCAGTACGACTGCCCTCTACATTACGCAAGTTTGTTTACAGCGATTGTTAAACGAGAAACTTTTCTTGCAGTAGTATTCTTGTGATAAATACCTTTTTTAGTAGCTTTATCAAGTTCTGATACAGCAGCTTTCAATGCAGCTTCAGCAGCAGCCTTATCGTTTGCAGCGATAGCAGCATCAACTTTCTTCACAGCTGTTTTTACACGAGAACGAACAGATTTGTTTTTCTCAGCTCTTTTTTCAGCTACTAAAATTCTTTTTTTTGCAGATTTAATGTTTGCCAATTCCAGCACCTCCATCGTAATAATTAAATTCATTCTTTGTTTGGTTTGGCTTGTCGGACACGGACAACAGCACAAACACACCTAATTATCTTATTATATATACCACATATTGTCAAGTAAATAGTTGCAAATTAACATAAAAAATAAAAAATAGGACACAATAAATTTGTGATTGGATGCAAAACAGTGCAGGAGGCGGCAAAAATGACCGAAAAACGGACGGACTTAGCATTAGAGGCAAGAGAGAGTTTTCCCAGAAATCATGTAGAAATACAGGGGGTTGTTCTGGAAAAGAAAAAATGTCTGCAAGGCAAGGTGAAAATTACGACGGTAATTATTCGGGATGAAGCAGGCAGCAAAGCAATGAAAAAACCAAAAGGAACTTATATTACAATCGAATCACCACTTATGCTTCATGGAGATATTGACGAGAGAGAGCCATTTTTGCT
>OHDH01000839.1_pt1 | contig 12860 bp, 10 predicted proteins | sample 1566921 | NCBI WGS metagenome assembly OHDH01 (sample SAMEA3879585, study PRJEB24766) | human gut metagenome | biome: human-associated habitat; feature: feces | place: USA | collected 1985/1987
CGAACGCGGGCCCCGGCACCAACGGTTCCCAATTCTTCATCACCCATGTGCCCACCGACTGGCTGAATGGTAAGCACACCGTCTTCGGCAAGGTGACGGAAGGCCAGAGCGTGGTGGATTCCATTAAGCAGGGAGACACCATCTCCGGCATTACGATTGAAGATAATGCGGATGATCTGTTTGCGGAACAGGCCGACCGCATTGCCGCGTGGAACAAGGCGCTTGGTAAATAACCTCATTCCGGCATTCATTCAGCGGAGCGCGGCACGGGGCTGTTCGTTCCGCTGTTTTCTTCTCTCTGCTTTTTCAGTACATGGTTCTGGCTGTTCAAAACCTGCGCGTGCAGTATGGCGCACGCGTCCTGTTCAATGACCTTTCCTTTACAGTGGAGGATGGGGAAAGAATTGCCCTGGCGGGCCATAACGGCGCGGGAAAATCCACGCTGATGAAGTGCATTGCCGGTTTGAATGAACCGGATTCCGGCTCCATTATCAAATCCAGGCATTCCCAGGTGGGTTACCTGCCCCAGGAAGGAATTCATATCCGCGGGCGCAGATTGATTGATGAAGCCATGTCCGCCTTTGCGGACCTGATGGATCTTCAGGAGCGCATTGATGCCCTGACGCGGGAAATGGCGGGGCTGGATCCCCGTTCCGCCGCCTACTCTGAAGTTCTCAATGAAATCGGGGAATTGGAACTGGTGCTGCATGCCCATAATTCCGCCCGGCTGCGTCCCCGGACGGAATCCATCCTGCGCGGCCTGGGATTCAAAGACAGGGATTTTGACCGGGATTGCGGAGAATTTTCCGGCGGCTGGCAAATGCGCATCGCATTAGCCAAACTGCTGCTCCGGGAGCCTGAAGTGCTGCTTCTGGACGAACCTACCAACCATTTGGACATCCAGTCCCAACGGTGGATGGAACAATATCTGCGTTCCTACCGGGGTGCTATCATCCTTATTTCCCATGATGTGGCGCTTCTGGATGCCCTGGTTTCCCGTACGATTGCTTTTTACCACGGCCGGGCGGAGGAGTACGCGGGCAATTTTTCCTATTTCCTGAAGGAAAGCGTGCTGCGGAAGGAAATTCTGCTGCGCCAGAAAAAGGCTCAGGAACGGGAGATTGCCAAAACGAAGGAATTTATCGACCGTTTCCGTTATAAAGCCACCAAGGCTTCCCTGGTGCAGTCCCGCATCAAGCAGCTGGAAAAAGTGGAACTGATTGAGGTGGAAGAGGATGACGCCGTCATGAACTTTCACTTTCCTGCTCCTCCCGCTGGCGCCCATTCTGTGGTCAGGCTGGAAAAGGTTTCCAAACATTATGGTTCCGTTTCCGTTTTTGAGAATGTGGATTTTGAAATTGTCAAGGGAGACCGCATTGCCATTGTAGGAGTAAACGGGGCGGGGAAATCCACATTTTCCCGCCTTATTTCCGGCGGAGAGGCCCCCAGTTCCGGCAGCGTGACCATGGGACGCCATACGCAGGTAGCTTTTTTCTCCCAGACGCATGCTGATGACCTGGATCCGGAGAAAACGATTCTGGAATGCGTGGAAGCTGCCGCCACCCGGGAATCTGCGCCCATGGTCCGGAATCTGCTTGGCTGTTTTCTGTTCCGGGGGGATGACGTACACAAGCGCGTTGGCGTGCTTTCCGGGGGTGAGCGCTCCCGTGTGGCGCTGGTGTGCATGCTGTTGCATCCGGCCAATTTTCTGATTCTGGATGAACCGACCAATCATCTGGATATCCAGTCTCAGCAGGTGCTTCAACAGGCTCTGTCCGAATATCCGGGTTCCTACTGCATCGTTTCCCACAACCGCAGTTTCCTGGATCCCATCGTGACGAAAGTACTGGAATTCGTCCCGGGAGAAAAACCGCGCGTTTACCTGGGCAATGTTTCTGATTATTTGGAAAAGGTGGAGAGGAACCAGGCCCTGGCTGCCGCAGCCGCCTTACCCCCCTCCGGAGCGGCGGAACCGGGCGCCGGGCTGGACCGCAAGGCACGCAGGCGCATGGAGGCGGAAATCCGCCAGAAGAAGACGCGCCTGCTGCGTCCTCTTCAGGAGAAACTGGAGCTGCTGGAAGAAGAAATAGCACGGCTGGAAACGGAAAAGACGGAAATTACTTCTCAATTGGAACGTCCGGACGTGGCGGCTGATACGGAAGCCGTCATGGAGCTTACCTCCCGTTTTCAGCAGACGGACCGGCAGCTGGAAACCTGTTTTACACAATGGGCTGACCTTTCGGAAAAGATTGAAGAGACGGAAGCCCGAATTCAAGAAGAGGCGGAAAGAAACGTTTCCGGAAGCTGAGAGGATTTTTTTCAAAAAACTTTGTTGTTGCCGGATATCTAATCCAGAGACAGGTTTTTCCGCAACGTGATAAATGAATGTCTGTCCGTTGCGGGAAATCATCGGCCTGACATGTTCTGGAAGCGGTTTCTGTCCATCTCCATGCAAGGGGGAAAAATATAGAGAACCGGAGCGGGAGAAATCGGATTTTTCTCAGGATGGCCTTTTCTTTCCGCTTTTCCGTGTTTTTTTTCTATACTCTGAAATCGTGACGCCGCACAGGGTGAGCAGGATCCCTGTCAGGGATATCCAGGTCAGGCGTTCCCCCAGAATGATGGCTGACGCCAGCACGGCTACGACCGGTACCATGTAAATATAAATACTGGATTTGACGGCTCCCAGAATTTCCACCACGCGGTTCCAGGTCAGGAAACAAAGTGCGGAAGCGAACAGGCCCAGATACAGCAGATTAAAGGCATTGACGGGTTTTACCATCAGATGCCAGTCCATGTTTGCCGGAAGGAGCCACAGGGCGGGAATCATCAGCGCGATGCCATAGAAAAAAATGCGGCGCGTACAGATGATCATGTTGGACGTGTTGACTCCGATTTTTTTCATCAGAATGGAATACGCAGCCCAGACAAAGGCCGCGCCCAGTGCCAGGATATCCCCCGCCGGATTCAGTTCCAGAACGAAGGCTCCGTTTGCCATGATGAGGAAGATACCCGTAAAGGCGGCGGCAAAACCCAGGAAGAAACGGCGGGAAAAGCCTTCCCCCTTCAGCAGGAAATGAGCCAGAAGGGCTGTGAAGAAAGGAACCACTGCCACGATAATCCCCACATTGGAGGCAAAGGTATAGGTCAGGGCGATGTTTTCCAGCAGGAAGTACAGGGTAACCCCGGTCAATCCCGCTCCGGCGAACAGGAATTCCTTTTTCCAACCGGAGAATGGAAGAAACCGCGGTTTCAGGCACCAGAGAAAAGCATATCCTATTACAAAGCGGGTGAAGAGTACCGTGACGGGTGTGAAATCCCGCAAAAGCACCTTGGTGGAGACGAAAGTCGTTCCCCAGATGAGAATGGTCATGAGGGCGGCGGCATGGCCCAGGGTGCGCTGTCGGGAACTCATTAAATTGACGATGTGGGGGAGGAAGGCGTTTCCAGCGTCAGTCCCAGGATTTCCGCCGGTTCCGTATTCCTGTTCCAGACGGCATGGAGAACGCCGCCGGGAACGAGCTGGGATTCGTACTCGTGAACCGTTCTTTCTTCTCCGTCAAGCATGACAGAAATCGTTCCACGGGTGACAATGAATAAATGAGCGTGGGCATGGCGGTGCGGGGAAAGGGGGCCGCCGCCGGGGGCTATTTTGGCGAAGGCTCCGCCTCTCAGGATTCCCTGCCTGTCCATGAACAGGTTCCTGGCCGTGAAGCCCGTATGATTGGGAATAGAGGAAAAGGCGTCCATTTGTTTATTTGCGTGCCAGGTCGTATCCGTCCTTGCGGTCTTTAATGACCCAGCCCAGCGCTGCCACTTCCGCCCTCAGGCGGTCGGCTTCCGTCCAGTCCCGGTTCTGCTTGGCCTGCCAGCGCTGATCCGCCAGGGTGCGGATTTCTTCCGGGGCTTCCTCCTGTCCCTCCTCCGGCAGAATAATGCCGAAGGCGGCCAGAATAAAGTGGAAGGCATTCCGCAGGCGGGCCGCCTCCTCCGGTGAAAGGGAGGGGATATCCGCCTTCCTGATGGCGCTGAAAACATGGCCCAGGGCTTCCGGAGTGTTTAGGTCATCGTTCAGGCTGTCCCATGCCGGCTGGAAAATTCCCAATTCCGGGAATGCCGCGCAGAATTCCTCATAGGAGGGAACGGAATCCGTTCCGGAGGCGTTCCTGAGCTGCATATCGAATTTGGACAGGCGGTTCAGCGCGGCTTTAGCGTCTTCCAGAGAGGAAAGGGTGAAATTCAACGGACGGCGGTAATAGCCCCCCGCCAGTACGTACCGGACCGCGGACGGCCTGTGGCCCAGTTTGTCCAAATCCGCCAGCGTGTACATGTTGCCCAGGGATTTGGACATCTTGCCTCCGTCCACCAGCAGGTGCGTGATGTGGAACCACAGGCGCGCGAAGCCGCCGCCGCAGGCGCAGCGGGACTGGGCCACTTCGTTTTCATGGTGGGGGAATACCAGATCCACGCCGCCGGAGTGGAGATCAAAGTCATTGCCGAAGTATTTATGGATCATGGCGGAGCATTCCAGGTGCCAGCCGGGGCGGCCTTCTCCCCAGGGAGAGGGCCAGAAGTTGTTTCCGTCTTCCGGCCTGCGGCTCTTCCACAGCACGAAGTCTGCCACGGAGTCTTTTTCATATTCGTCTGCGTTGGACCGGGTATTGGCGGTTTTTCCTAAATCCAGTTCACGTTCGTCCAGGTGGGAAAGCCTTCCGTATTCCGGGAAGGAAGAAATTCTGAAATACACGGAACCGTCTTCCGATACATAGGCATGGCCCTTTTCCACCAGTGTTTGAACCATCCGTATTTGTTCGGGAATATGGCCCACGGCGGAGGGTTCCGCATGGGGAGGCAGGCAATTAAGGGCGGCACAGTCCCGGTGGAACAGATCCGCCCAGCCTGCGGTGAATTCCGCCAGAGAAACGCCAGCCTTTTGAGAATCCCGGATAGTTTTGTCATCCACATCCGTCAGATTGCGGATATGCGTGGTGGGCACCCCCCCCAGTTCCAGGACGCGGCGGAAGACGTCCTGCATCACGAAAGTGCGGAAATTGCCGATGTGGGCCGGGCCGTACACCGTGGGTCCGCAACAGTAAAAGCGCAGTGTTTTTCCATCCATGGGAGAAATGTCCTGGGCCGTTCTGGTGCGGGTATCGTAAAGGTGTAACATGGCGGAACGATTAGAAGGGAAGAGGGCTTCCCGGTCAAGCGGGAAAAGAAAGCCGGGGATCCGCGGTTGTCCGCGTCCCCGGCTTTGAAGAAATCAGAGGATGGCGAGAGAAAGGGAAACGCTATTTGTCCGCGTTTTGCTGGCCCTTTTTATAATTCTCGTTAATACGTTCGATTTCCTCCTGGGTGATGAATTTTTCCCGGTAGGGTTTGTTTTCCACAGTGCGTTCCAGAGTATAGCCGAAACGCTTCTGGAAATGTTTCTTGTGGGTTTCCATTTTCTTTTCAAACTCTTCCAGGCTTGGACGGTTCTTGTGGCTGCCCCACGCGGTTTCGGAAACAGCCATGGCGCGGGGGTAGGTCATGTACATCAGCAATTCGCCGGAGGGAATCCATTCCGCCCACATGCAGAGGTTGATTCCCTTGATGTGCTTGACGTCATTCTTGTCCCGTCCGTTGCGGGGATCGAAGTTGTAGCAGTCTTTCAGCAGGATGGGAGCTCCGCCGGGCCGGGCGCGCACGTCGTCCGCCGGGAATTTCATCTGGGTACGCGCCAGATAATACTTGAACTGGGGGGTGACGATGAGGTCGATGCCCTGTTCCTTCGTCTTATCAATGCAACGCGGGAATTCTCCCGGCAGCCAGGACATGACGGTTTCCCCCTTGTGGTAATAGCTCTTGTTGATGTCATACCACAGGATGGGCTTTTTCCGGTGCTTGGCGAGCATGGCCGTCAGGCTTTTCGTGAAATCGCTCATCTGGGCTTCCACATTATCCCCCTGGCCCTTTTTGGCTCGGGCGGCCTGGCAGTCCGGGCACTTTTTCCAGTCCCCCATGGGGCATTCGTCACCGCCGATGTGGATGTACGGGAAAGGGAATATCTGCTGGACGGTATTGAAGGTATCCTTAAGAAACTTTTTAGTGGCCGGTTTCTGCGGGCAAATCAGCTTGGAGGAAACACCGCCGTGCGTCCATACCTGGGCCCGTTTGGTGTTGCAGCAGAATTCGGGATAGGACGCGGCCAGGGCCATGTTATGACCCGGCATTTCCACTTCCGGCAGTACCTGGATACCGCGCGCTTTGCAGTAGGCTACCAGGTCCTGGAGCTCCTTCTTGGTATACATGCCTTCATTGGCCAGCAGGGAGTTGTTCTGGCTTTCCGGAGCGGAGGGGCGGACGGCGCCGATGGTGCGGAGCTTGTCGTAGCCCGGCACGGGGAGACGCCAGCCCTGGTCTTCCGTCAGATGGAGATGCAGGACGTTGTATTTGTAATAATGCATGGCGTCCACAAAATTGTATATCTCCTTCATGGGATAGTGGTAGCGGCCTACGTCAACCATCATGCCGCGCCAGCCGAAGTCGGGGGAATCCTGGATGCTGCCACAGGGAAGTCCCTCAGGAGTATCCGAAAGCTGGTCCTGGAGCTGGAACAGGGTCGCCATGGCCATGGCCTTCCCGTTGGGCGTGGTATAACGGAGTTCCACGCCGCCGGGCGTCAGTTTCATGGTATACCCTTCATTGCCCAGTCCGGCGACTTTTTGTTCATGGACGATTTTGAGGTTTTTGGTAGTTCCGGAAGTTGTCGTCACGTTGACGGGCTCCGGAATAATGTTGTAGGGATTGGTTCCGGCCCAGCAGAGGGAGCCCAGGAACGCTGCGGCTAGCAAAATTGATTTCATGCGGCGCGTATGGTAATGGTTGTTGTTTGTGTGAGGATTTAAACCCTGTCCCTCCGTCGTCAATGGCGTGTTCCGGACAACCTGTTTCGGGAGGAACGGTGAATGGCGGCGTCAATCTCTGGAGGGAGCGCAGTCCCACTGCGGCTTGACGGCCAGTTTGCCGGTGGCCCCGGGGAAGCCTTCCGGTACCTGGTAGTCTTTGCGGAGCTTGCCGTACAGGGCTTTGAGCTCTTTCACGGTTTCCGCATATTCCGGTTTGTTGATGACGTTGTGCATTTGGGCCGGGTCCTTCTGGTTGTCAAAGAGCATCCATTCGTCGCTGGTCCAGATATAGGACAGCGTGTAGCGGTCCGTGCGCAGGCCATCATGGCGCGGAGCGTTGTGTTCACCCGGATTTTCGTAAAAGGCGTAGTAAAGAGAACGGTTTTTGAAATCCTGATGTTCTCCGGTCTTGAACAGGGGAGTGAGGCTGCGGCCCTGGAAGGTATTCATATTTTCCTTGGTATTTACCCCGGCCACGTCGCAGAAAGTGGGAGCATAATCCAGTTCCTGCACCATGGCGGAGGAGCGCACGCCCGGCCTGATGTGGCCCGGCCATCTCATGATGAGGGGCATGCGGAAGGATTCTTCGAAAATCCAGCGCTTGTCGTACAGGCCGTGTTCGCCCATGTAGAATCCCTGGTCTCCACAGTAGAGCACCAGCGTATTCTTGTCCAGGCCGTTCTGTTTCAGATAGTCCATGATCTGGCCGATGCTTTCGTCCACGGAAAGAACGGTGCCCAGATAGTCTTCCATATAATGGCGCCAGCGGCGCAGCAAAATGTCGCGCTGCGTTTTGATTTTCCCGTTCTTAATATCTTTGACAAGCTGTACGGTACGGGCCTTGTGGTAGTTGTACCAGGCTTCCTTCTGTTGCGGGTCCATGCGCACCCATTCCGGCATTTCCCAGTCATACTGAGTATGCAGGGTTTTGGATTCCGGGCAGGAAAGCATTTTCTGGATGTCTTCGGGGACCACCTCCTTGATCAGGTGTTCGTCAGACCATACGTTGAAATGGTTGAGCAGGGTTTGTTCCGTCATTTTCAGGAATTCCGGGCGGTCTGCAAAATCGTCTTCCAGATTGGCGGGCGGGTCAATGGCATCCGCATACTGTTTGGCGCGGCCCAGATTCTGAATGGAGGGGCACCAGCAACGGTGGGGTGCCTTGTGGCCCACGACGAGCATGAAGGGTTTGTTCTTGTCCCTCTGGTCCAGCCATTTGAGGCTTTTTTGCGTAACCAGTTCCGTGGCATAGCCGGGCTCCGTTTTCACCACGCGTTTGCCGTCCTTGCCGGGAGTGATGAAATCCGGATTGAAATAGTTGCCTTGGCCGGGGAAAATTTCCCAGTAATCGAATCCGGTGGGGTCGGATTCATATTTGGACGTATCTCCCTTGGCGCCCGGCGGAATGGCTTCCAGGTGCCACTTGCCGACAATGGCCGTCTGGTAACCGGCCTTTTGGAGCATTTTCGGGAAAGTGGGCTGGGAACCGTCAAAGGGAGCCGCATGTTCGTTGAAGAGGTACCCGTTCATGTGGGAATGGCGGCCAGTGTAAATACAGGCCCGCGAAGGTCCGCACAGGGAGTTGGCGCAGTAGCTCCGGTCAAAGACCATGCCTTCGTCCGCCAGTTTGCGGAAGTTCGGATAAGGCATGGGAGAATCCTTTTCACAGGTGCCCAGGGTCTGGTAGGAATGGTCGTCGGTGACAATGACCACGATGTTGGGGCGCTGGTCCGGCGTCTGCTTTTGAGGCTGGTCCGCGGAAGCGGACAGGGAACAGGCCGCAAGCATCAGGGCGGTGGCGGCATGACGGTTCATTGTTGAAATCATGAATTAAACAGGCGAATGGTTGGAGGGGGATGCGGCAGAATTTGTCCGCAAGGGCATTCCTGCCGGTACGGAAAAGACCACATCCCCGAAAGAAAAAACGCTGGAAGAGAGTTTTAGGAAAAATAAAACATCAGTTTCATATTTCAATACAAAAATGGGGATGGAGCGGAAGCCCATGAATAAGCCGTTCCGCAGCCGGACGGCAGGAGAAAAGCCGTTCAGGCGCCACGTGGGCCGGAGCGCTTGTTCCGGCCGTTGTTTTCATGGGATTCTTTCTGCTCCAGGAGCCATGTTCTGTCTTCAAGGCTGAGCCTTTTCAGGGATGTTCTGCTCTGGTGCCCGTCCAGCTCCTGAAGCCAGAGGGTCTGGGTCTTTTCCGAATAACGGGAAAGCTTGGCGAAGACGGTATTTCCGTTGACTCCTGTCCAGACCCGGTAGCCTTTGGGAATCAGCGTTTTTTTAAACTCTTCATATTGCTGCTTCGCCAGTTTGACGCTGTTCTTGATCTGATCAAAATAAAGGGCGTTTTGTCCGGTATAATAACCGCGCAACGTATCCACTTTGGAGCCGTCCGGAGACATGACCAGAAGCACGGGCGTTCCTCTCACGCCAAACAGGGAGGGAGCCTTTTTCACATACTCCAGCATCTTCTGGCGCTTCCTGTAAACAGGTTCGCTTTCAAATTTTTCCGCCTGGTCGTAACAGACGCGGACGACATTCCTTTTCGCCCAGTCTTCAAATTCCTTCGTATGGAGGAGTTCTGCCCCCAGCTTTTTGCTGGGAGGGCTGCCCACGGAATGGTGGAACCAGATGAGAATGGGTTTTCCGGTACTCTGGGCTTCCCGGAGGGCGGTGGGATAGCTTTGGATCCAGCGTTCGTTTTCCTTACGCTGGGCGAAAGCTTCTTCCAGCCCGGGGATGGGGGCGTCCGGGTCATGAGCGTCCGTGTAATAGACGGCCCCGCTGTCTGCCCTGGTCATTTCCTCCTGTGTGGTGGCGGTAAGATGGGTGGCCTGTTGCTGATTCGGAGTAGTGCTCAACAGCCCCGTCGGCACATTGGCGATGGAATTGGTCTTGTTATCCTGCATGTATTCCGAAAGGCTTTTTTTTACCTTCGGTTCTTCCTGTTCCGGAGAGGTTCCCACGCAGGAACAGAGAGCCGCGGACGCAAACAGGAGCATGGACAGCCTGGGCAGACTCATGACTGACCTGATAGCATAACAGGGAAAAATGCGCAACCGGGAATTGTTCAACGTCCGCGGCGGTTTCAGTATTTCCTGGCTTCCTGTTCCTTCTGCTTCCGGTCCCGTATGGCGATATCCAGGGGATGCATGTAGCGGTCGTTGATGTGGCTCACCCTGCCGGAGCGCAGCTTCTTTTCGTACCGTTTGCCCCGGTTTCCCCTGAACAGGAATTCGGACCCCGGAACGCGGCCCACGGTCCGGTAGATCAGCTCGTCGATTTCCTCCTCTTCCCGGTAGCCGGCCAGCCTGATGTAGCATTCCTCCTCCCGGGGATGGTTGGGGAAGTAGTGCAGGAGGTGTTTCATGGCCCATATTCAAACGGAAAAATGTATAAATCCGGGAAGGGAACGGAAGACCCCGTTTGGATGCCTTGAGGGAAGAAAATGGGTTAATCCCCCGTTTTCAGCACCTTGATGAACGCTTCCTGCGGAATGTTGATTTTTCCGATGGCCTTCATGCGCTTTTTGCCCTCCTTCTGCTTTTCCAGAAGTTTGCGCTTGCGGGTGACGTCCCCGCCGTAGCATTTGGCCGTCACGTCCTTGCGCATGGGGGAGATGCTTTCCCGGGCAATAATCTTTCCGCCAATGCAGGCCTGGATGGCGACGGTGAAGAGCTGGCGGGGAATGACGTTTTTCAGGCGTTCCGCCAGTTCCCTGCCGCGGGAGGCTGCCTTGTCCTGGTGAACGATCATGGAGAAAGCATCCACCGGTTCCCCGGCGATGAGCATGTCGTTGAAATCCACCAGAATTTCCGCCAGAGGGACGGTGCAGGTGAGCATTACGCGCATGTCGTCAATGGTCTCCGTATTGTCCACGCTGCCGCGTTTTTCCAGGACAAGTTGCATGATATCCCCGATGTATTCCCCAGGAAGCATAATGAACACCTTGACGATAGGTTCCCGGATTTCCTGAATTTCCTGCGGTTCCGGGAGCAGGCTGGGATTGTCCACATTGATTTCCTCTCCATTGGTCTTGGTGACCTCATAAATCACGGAGGGGTAGGTGGAGATGATATCCATGTTGAATTCCCGGCGCAGACGCTCCTGGATGATTTCCATATGGAGCAGGCCGAGGAAGCCGCAACGGAACCCGAAGCCCAGAGCTACGGAAGATTCCGCCTGGAAGGAGAAAGCGGCGTCATTAATCTGAAGCTTCGCCATGGCCGCTTTCAGGGCTTCAAAATCGGAGGAATCCACCGGATAAATGCCGGAAAAGACCATGGGGCGGATTTCCTTGAAACCGGGCAGGGGGGATGGGCAGGGGCGCATGTAATCCGTATACGTGTCCCCGATCTTGACATCAGCCGCGGATTTCATGTTGGCAATGATGTAGCCTACGTCACCGGCTTCCAGGGAATCCGTTCGGGTCATTTTGGGAGTGAAGATACCCACTTCCTTCACTTCATACACTTCGTCCGTTGCGAAAAGTTTGACTTTCATGCCGCGGTGCACGCTGCCGGAAATGACGCGCACATAGGAGACTACGCCGCGGTAGGCGTCGTAAACGGAATCGAACACCAGGGCGCGCAGAAGGCCGTCCTGTTCCGTTTCAGGCGGAGGGATGCGCTGAACAACGGCTTCCAGAATATCGTCAATGCCGATGCCCATCTTGGCGGAGGCATGGATGGCTTCCTCATGGGGGATGCAGACGATGTCCTCCAGCTGGCGGTACACTTTGGGCAGGTTGGCGCTGGGAAGGTCAATCTTATTGATGACGGGGATAATGGCCAGATTCAGATCCATGGCCAGGTGCATGTTGGCAAGTGTCTGGGCTTCCACTCCCTGAGCTGCGTCCACAATAAGGAGGGCTCCTTCGCATGCCGCCAGGGAACGGGACACTTCATAGGAGAAATCCACATGGCCCGGCGTATCCAGCAGATTGAGCTTGTAAGTCTTTCCGTCCCCGGCCTTGTAGAAAATGGTAACGGGGTGGGACTTGATGGTGATGCCCTTTTCCCGCTCCAGGTCCATGGCATCCAGAAGCTGATCCTGCTTCTCCCGTTCGGAAATGGTATTCGTCTTTTCCAGCAGCCGGTCGGAAAGGGTGGTCTTTCCGTGGTCGATGTGAGCGATAATGGAGAAATTGCGAGTCAGTTCAATGGACATGGTGGTCTCTACCCTTCTAACATGAGTGCCCTGTGCGCGGGGAGGGTAACATAGCCCATGCGGCGGTCAAGACTTGAACATGACTGCCTCCCGTTCCCTGCCGCGTCGGCTTCATTCGCTCCGGGAAAACCGTCATTCATGACAGGGGCTGTGCCGGGAGATTGAACGTGAGGGAAGAAGGAAGGCTCTCAACCGGTACAGGCACGTGAACCTTTTCCCGTGCGGTCATTTCTTACCCAGCCAGCATATGAAATCTTTTTTAGCAGCCATTTTAAGCCTATTTATTCCCGGTCTCGGCCAGTTGTACAAGGGCCACTTTGTCCAGGCCATCATCTGGTTCCTGGTGGTGGGTGCGGCTTACGGCCTCCTGTATTGGTTCATCTTTGCACTCGTTCCTATTGTCCTGCATATCATTTGTATTTTGCAGGCCTACTTCATGGACAATGAATGATGACTGCCGTTTCGGCTTCACAGCCAGGATGGCTGAAAGGGCAGCGCATCCTGCGGATTGGCAGCGGCATTCATTCCCAGGGTTGCAGAAGGAATACGTCGTTCATAGCGGCATCATTTTTCCTCATACCGGTATTTTCAATGTTTACGGGGTTCCATTTGTTGACTGCGGAAACGTAAACACAACTTTTTGACTTTGAATTAATTAATATTTTCAGGAAGCGGGCCAGGGGAATCATCCTCCGATAAACAAAAACCCAGAGCCGTTCCGGAATAATTCCGGAACGGCTCTGGAGGGTCAGGAGGAAGGCCTTTCGGGGGTGGCCCCCCCTCCTTGTGTTTTCT
>OHDH01000852.1_pt1 | contig 12742 bp, 8 predicted proteins | sample 1566921 | NCBI WGS metagenome assembly OHDH01 (sample SAMEA3879585, study PRJEB24766) | human gut metagenome | biome: human-associated habitat; feature: feces | place: USA | collected 1985/1987
AAACACGAAAGTAGGAGATAAACACCTGCGATTAGTGTTTACCTCCTACTCGATTATGACGGGCATGTCATACATCTGTGGTGAAAGTCCACGCGGGGCGTAGTTGCCGACGAACCTCAGAGCGACTTGCAAGTTTCGAGTGGCGACGCTCGGGAGAGAAGAAGCAATAGCGAAATCGTGGCCTGACGGACAGAAATCCGATAGGAAGGCGTATCAAGTGGACAAGCTGGCCAAAGACAGCAAAGTTCCCAAAGGCAACCGTAACCTTGATGCGTAAATCGGGCAGGTAAACGAGGAAAGATGTATGGCTTATCCCGCGAGGTCTCGGCAGTCCGCAAGGATAGTAACAACCAATGTCGAGAAGTCAGCAGAGGCCGAAGTAGCCGACCGCGAGCCGGTCAAGGTGAAGGGCCGAATCGCGCATTGTCTGAGAGGTAGAATCGTGTAGAAAGCGGGATTGGTAGTCAGATGTCCGAATAGGAGCTCTCCTTTCAAGAAGATAGGGCGTATCCCGACAATAGAGAGGAAGTGACGATAGCCTATATGCGAAGCCAATGACAGAGGACAAACTAAGCGCGAAACCGCCGTATGCCGAACGGCACGTACGGTGGTGTGAGAGGAAAGGAAACGAAAGTAGGTCAGAAAACTTTCGTTTCCCGACCTACTCGATTTGCTGCTGGAGTTCGGGTCAGCTGAGTTTTGGGATCAGCTGCAAAACCCGGTTGAAATGTTAAAAAGCAATACGAATAAAAATCATCACCCGAAATGCCCAACCTCCCAAATCATTTTCTGGAGCATAATCGGAGGGCCGGAGGCTCGTGGATTGTTATTAACCCCGGCTCGGAGAACGCGGAGCGGGCGCAGACCGGGGCACAATGCAATACAAACAGAGTATAAGCCCGGGACGGGCGGTTTGTGGTTCAATCGGTGCTTATACCACAGTTCGCCCGTCCCGGGCTTGTCTATATGATACAGTTGCGGCCGGGGTCTGCGTACCGTCCCGGTACTCCGAACCCCGGTTAAGGACACCCTCGAGCCTCCGGCTCTCCGCTGTCGGAATTTTAACAACCGTTTTTTCACATTGACTCCTTCTTAACCCTATAATTGGGCATCAATCCGAAATTACAGTGCATATTCCACTTCCCATTTAATATCGCTTTCCGCGGTTAATCATCGCCTTTGGCGCTTTGCTCTGCAAAGAAACCGCGGCTACTATAACGCGCTACGAATCAATTATGTAGTAGCCGCAGTTTTTAACCGCGGACAATGAAGCCGGTATTTGTCATATTGTCATGCACTGCAATTTCGGCCTGAGCCATAATTTGGGTCACAAGGTATATGCAAAAAAAGAATGAGCAACAAAAACATAAAGTTTTATGCTACTCATTCTCCTCTCTCTCCGGCGGTATGGACGGGACTCGAACCCGCGACCCCCTGCGTGACAGGCAGGTATTCTAACCAGCTGAACTACCACACCGTATTTTAAAGATCGTTTCGGCTTTTCTGTCGTTTCATCTGACTTCCTTGCCGTTTGCGTTTGCAAAGGTAATACAGCTTTTTGAGTTGTGCAAATATTTTCGCAATTTTTTTTAGAAAAAATGTAATAAAAAACTTCCGGTGCGACGCGGTTTGTGTGTAGTAGGTTGCTATTCAGATAATTCGGTGATTGACGGCTTCAGTCTCTCCGAATGCCTGTTTATCCCCTTGCTCCGCTCTCCGATGAGGGTAGGCGCATATTTCCTCAGTATAAATGTCAGTATCACGCATGCGCATATCGATGTAGCTGCCTCTCCAAAGCGCAATACGGTCGTGTCGATGTTGAAGCCAAGGTATCTTGCTCCCTGCTCGATTATAATCATGATATGCTGGTGGCCGGCGAATATCACCAGCGAATTGCGGCCGATATAGCTCAGGAGCGGTATATAGCCCATTTTGCAGCAAAGGCACGTGACTCCGGTTGTGGCGGCTGCTGTCAGCAGTAAGATGGCCGGGATGTCGCCTATGAATAAATTGTAGCAATAACCGACATTGTAGTCCAGTTTTACATACGTGATGCAACATGCCGCGGCCAGCAATGTCCCTGCAATCCAATATTCCCCGTTCACTATCTTTTGTCCCGCAGGGCAGACGGCAAGCAGATGGCCGAGATAAAACATCGGCAGCCAGCTCATGGCGGTGTCGATGCTCAACGGCAGTGGAATCGTTCGGCTCAATATCCACCCGACGGTGCCTATAAGCAGGCACGCAATGCCGACAGTGGCTTCGGAATGCGTAAGTCTGCGGACCAATGCAAAAAACAGGTAACACCAGAATATACTGAGGAAAAACCATAGCGATGCCGGATAGGGGAGGAAATAGCGGTCGAGCGACATCAGGTTGAAAAGTCCGGCATTGAACGGCTGACGCAACAGCAGGCAGTTGCCGGCCACATAGATGGCCAGTCCGGCAGCTGAGAAAAATAGAAACGGTATGATGAGACGCCTGAATTTGCCGGCGATAAACTCCTTTAACGACGTGGCATCCCTGTACAGGTATCCTGCTACAAGATAAAACAGCGGTATTCCGAATACAAGCCACCCGCGGCACAACTCGCCCATGCCTGTATGCGCTGTTATTACTATAAGCAGCCCGACACCGCGCAGAGTGTCTAAACCGTGGTTTCGTCGGGTGTTGATTCCATTCATAGTATTTCGGGCGGGGTGTCGGGCAGGTGGGTCGAGCGTATGGCCCATCCCTGCGGATAAAGGTTGTTGGCGCGGTTGCCCAGATTTTTGACGAATCCGAGCGGGCGGCCGCGGTAGGTGAGCAGTACTATGCCTTTCGGCGCGTCATCAAGTGTCACGGCCTGACGTCCGAGATACTGCATGGCAGTGGCGTAATCCACTTCCGCTTTGTTAAATGCCTCCACTGCGGCAATCCCGCTTAATGCGAGCGCCTGCGAGGGTATGTATTCACGCCCTTTCATGACCGCGACTTCCGTTCCGGCATAAATCACATTGAGCTTTTTCCTGACGTCGGCTATCAGCGGAAGCCACGCTTCAGGCAGCGCGGTTACTTTTTCGCCTTCCGCTGCAAGTGAATGCCCGACGGCATTAATCCATGATTTAATCTCTTGCGGCACGGGGAGTGCTTTGGCTCCCTGTCGGCCTTTTACCCGGCCGGCTTCATTCCGGGTTTCTGCGCCGGTTTCAGAGGCGCTGTCAGCCGACTTCTGCACCACTGCTACAAACAGCCCCTCTCCCTCCGTGCGGCCCGGTATGAACCGCATCGCAGGAAAGGGGGAACCGATAGCCCCGGCTATCCCTGCATCCTTTACGCCGACAAGCGGATGCATATCGACCGGCATGCAGCCAAGTTCCTCCACGATATACGCGAGATTCTCCTCATCTTCCCGACGATTGAACGTGCATGTGGAATAGATGAAGTACCCTCCCGGCCGCAGCGCTTTCCACATATTGTCGACGATGGAGCGCTGAAGCTCCGCACATTGCGCCACAAGTCCCGGCGACCATTGCCCGACGGCGGCGTCCTCCTTGCGCATCATTCCCTCGCCGGAGCATGGCACATCGGCGGCAACGATGTCGGCTACCGGCCCGAGCCGGGTGAATTTCGCCGTGTCGCCTTGCGTGACAACCACATCGGGATAACCCCATTTGATGACGTTTTCCACAAGCACGTCGACACGCTTGCGGTCAAACTCGTTGGCTATGACAAGCGACCCGTCGGGCAGCGCGTCGATAGCCGCGGTAGTCTTGCCTCCCGGAGCGGCGCATGCGTCGATGTATACTATCGGCTTGTTGTGGAGCGCGGTCGCTGACAGCACTCGCACAATGCTCCCAATGACCATTGACGACGGGTCCTGCACATAATACAGCCCCTGATGAAGCGCCGGGTCAAACGTGAAGCGGGGCCGCGCCCCGTCGATATGGTATCCGCCGGTGCTCCATGCGACAGGACGCAGCGGCAGCGCGCCTGTCTTCCTGCGGTTTATTCTTATGGCCACAGTGGGTTCGTCATTTTCGAGCGACTCAACGAGGCCGTCAAGCGCTTCGCCCCCCGTAAGGCGGCGCAATTCGTCAATCGAGGCGATAAAGCCTTTGTCAAGCGTCCGCTTCTTCATCGTGTCCCGACGGCTTTGTACGCCATTTCTGTAGGGTGAATACAAATTCCAGGCCGCCGTGCTCGCCGTTGTTCACCGATATGGAGCCGCCGATGGTGTTCAGCGAGCTGCGTACGATCGGCAGTCCGAGCCCCGTTCCGCCTGCTTTGCGCGAACGTCCCTTGTCCACACGGTAGAAACGCTCGAACAGCATCGGTATCGACTCCTCCGGTACGCCCTGGCCGTTGTCGGCGAATACGAACGTAAAGAACCGCTGGTTCTCCGTAAGAAGTCTCAGCGACATCTCCGTGCCCTTGGAGTAAGCGACCGCGTTCTTTACCAGGTTCATGACAGCCCCTGTCAGGAGGGTGTTGTTCCCCTTTACGTAGCAGTTCTGCGGTATGTCGGTGCTGAACGTCATGTCGCCGTTGATGCCGCTTTCCTCGACATCGTTCCTGATATTGTCGACAAATTCTTTGAAATCTATCTTTTCCAGCGAAATGTTCTGCGCCCCGTCCTCAAGGCGTGTCATGGTCGACAGGTCGTTGAGTATGTTGCACAGGCGCTCGATATGCTCCTGTGTCTTTAGCAGGAAGTGGTTGCGCGACTCGTCGTCCATGTCCGGATTGTCTATGATGGTGTCGATATACCCCTTGATGATTCCGGCCGGCGTCTTCAGTTCATGGTTTATGTTGTTGGTCATCTGCCGTTTGAGGTTTGAACGCTCCTCGGTGGCTTTGAGTGCCACGCGGTGTTCAAGCTCGCGTGATGCCAGGGCGGCCTTGCGCATGTTGTACATATTGACCACCTGCCGCGATATTTCGCCGAGGTCGTCGTTGGCGAATTTGTCAATCGCCACGAAATCATGGTCGCTTGAGGCGTTCGACACGAATTCGCGCAGCAGGCGTATGTTCTTGGTCAGGTGGCGAGTGGCTATATAGGTCACCAAAGTGATGCCGGCGCAGCCGAGCAGCACGAAGAAACGCAGCCACGGGTTCCCCTTGATTTCAGCCGCAATCCTTGCGTTGAGAGGCATGAATGTCTGTACAAGCAGGCTCCCGTCCGACGATTTGTTGACGCTGTAGTAAAATGCCTTGTCGGGCTGTATGTAGGTCGAGTCGTCGTTGTTGTTGGCGGCGATGAACGCCCCGTCTATCTTGCCGCGGGTGCTCATCTGCTCCGGAAGCGGGGTAGGGAAGCCGATACGTACCTTTTCCTGTCCGGTCTTCGTGTCGTAGAGGGTCATCGAAAGGTTGTCGAGCTCCGATGCCTTGTAGTAGTTGTCGATGAAGTGCAGAAAGGCCGTAGGGTCTATGCCCTCCTCCATGAGGCTGAGCAGACGCTGGTTCATGAACTCGATGCGCGAGCGTATCATCTCGGCGCGGTAGTCTTTTTCGCGCTTGTATTGCGATACCTCCACCGCGATGATGATTACCCACAGCAGTCCCACTATGGGCAGGAACAGCTTAAGCTGGTAGTTAGTCCTCCTCTTCTTTAAATCCATAGCCGAATCCGGGTTTTGTACGTATATGGTTGCCGTATTTACCCAGTTTCTTGCGCAGGCGCGCCATGTTGGTGTCGACCGTGCGTGTCGTCACCTCCTGGCCGTCCCACACCTGGCGTATGATTTCCTCGCGTGAGTATATGCGGTTGCGGTGGGTTAGGAAATACAGTATAAGGCCGAACTCCGTGGGCGTTAGCTCGAGTGCCTCGCCGTCGATATAGCATTGCTTCTCGTTGCGGTCTATGCGCAGCCCGTGGAATGTGATGTCGGGCTCGTAGATGCTTTTCGACACGTTGTAGTTGAGCTGCTGCGACACGTTGCTCCGTCGCAGCACCGCCCTTACGCGGGCTATCACCTCGCTTATCTTGAACGGTTTGGTGATATAGTCGTCGGCTCCTATGTTGAGCCCCATCACCGTGTCGTCCTCGCCGTTGAGCGCCGAGCAGAATATGATGGGTATGTTTTCGGTCGACGAGCTGTTCTGCAGCCGCTTGGCGAAATCAAACCCGCTGAGCCTGTCCATCATGATGTCGACAATCATCAGGGAGAATGCCGGAAGATCGAGCCCCAGAGCCTCCTCGGCGCTGTTGGCTGTCGTCACTTCATATCCCTCTTTTTCAAGATTGAATTTAAGTACCTCGCAGAATGACTCTTCGTCATCTATTACTAATATCTTTACGCGCATAATGGTGTTTTTTCTGTTGGTGCTTACGAAGATAGCAAATTTCCTACAATCAATAATGTTAATATGTGTTAAATATAGGCATTTCCCCGAACTATTCCTCCCGCGGGCTGTTCTAATGTCATAATTACTATATTTGCACTGTGTTTTTCATGGTATTAGATTTAAGGTTAAAGATTTATCGGATGTCGGGATGACAGCCGATTTTTCTTTTATATACCCGGCCTAAGTCCGACATGTCGGACAAGTCTGACACGTCCGACTTGTCCCGTCGCCGCAGGCGGTTCCGTCAGTTGCGTGCCGCTTCACTTTGCTCCGGCACCGGAAATCCCGCGGTAGTCGCAATCCTCCAGCCGTCGCCCTCAGTTATCACGAGCATGGCCTCCACCCCCTCCATCTCCTCAATCATAGCCAATCCGGCACGTGCGTCCATCGCCATAAGTGCGGTGGCAAGCGCGTCGGCCGTCATCGTAGCTGGGGCTATCACCGTCGCCGACACAACATCGTTGGCATACGGCATTCCTGTCGCGGGCGATATGGTGTGCCCCACGCGCCCGTGGCTTGTGTCGCGGTAGTTGCGGTAGTTGCCCGAGGTGGCTATGCAGCAGTCGGTCAGTTCTATCACCGAGAGCCGTTCATGCCCGCTGTTGTCAGTCACCGGGGCATCAATCTGTATGTGCCATTTTTCGCCGCGTGGATTGACGCCTTTGAGCGCCACTTCGCCCCCTATCTCGATCATATAGTTCTCTATACCCTCGCCGCGAAGCATCTCCGCTATGCAGTCGATGCCGAATCCTTTGGTGATAGCCGAGAAATTAAACTGCGTACCTTCGGCTTTTTTCTCCATCCGGCCCCGTTCAATCCTGCATTCTCCGATACCCACGAGCGCCAGGCAGCTGTCGGTCTGTTCACGCGTCGGTTCGCCGCCGTCACCTTCGTAGCCGAACCCCCAGAGATTGACCAGCGGAGCCACGGTGGGATCAAAAGCCCCTCCCGACACGCAATTGATGCGTTGTGACTCGTCGAACACCCTGTCGATATATCCGTCGGTCGTCATATCCTCATTGCGGTTGATGAGCGAGATTCTCGAATCGGGCAGAAACGGCGACAGGGACGCTTCCACGCGGTTGGTGACCGCTATGACGGAGTCCTTCAGGTCGCGTTCCGAGCCGTAGGTGATACGCATTGTCGTGTGCCACACGCTCCCCTCAATCGTAGTATATGCCTCGCTTTTTCTGCCGGTGCCGCACGCGGCCGCGACAAGCATCAACACCGCCGCCGGCAATATCTTCAACATGTTCTTAAACATAAAATGATTTTTTTCAAAATTAAACATTTTTTTTAAAACAAAATTTGTATACCTTTGTTTTAACACAATATATACACTCTAAACCTATCTATCATGAATCGCTCATTTTTATTCCTGGCTCCGGGTTTCGAAGAGATAGAAGCCCTGACGGTAGTCGATGTAATGCGTCGTGCAGGCATGGACATCAAGACAGTCTCCATTATTCCCGAACACAAGGTCACGGGTGCCAATGGCATCACTGTCGAAGCTGATTTGTTGTTTTCCAAAACACGGTTTGACAATATCGAATGGCTCATAACTCCCGGCGGCATGCCCGGCTCGAGCAACCTCGCGCAATACGCTCCTCTATGCACCCTGCTCAAGGAACACGCTGCCAAAGGAGGCAAAATCGCAGCTATCTGCGCGGCTCCCGCCGTCGTGCTCGGCTCGCTCGGCCTCCTCGACGGACGCGAATGCACCGGATACCCAGGCACACAGGCCTCCGTATCGAAGGCAATATGGCGTGACGCCCCCGTCATAGCCCTCGACAATCTGATAACCGGCAACGGACCTGCCTCGGCCCTGCGTTTCGCCCTTGCCATCGTAGCCAACTCGATGGGCGAGAGCATAGCACAGCAGATAGGCTCCGGCATGCTCTTCTACCCCAAGTCAATGAACTTCTACTTCTAAAAGACTTCCCCCAAAAAACTGCGCCCAAAGTCCGACATGTCTGACCTGTCCGACTCGTCCGACACCACCGGCGGTGCTACAAAAAGCGCCCTGTCGAAAACCGACAGGGCGCCTTTTTTATCAGAAATTACCGGAGATTACTTTACCAGCACTTTGCTCACTTTGCTCCCGCGGCGCACGATGCAGATGCTGCCCGGCTGCGGATTGGCCACGCGGCGTCCCATGACGTCGAAATATTCCGCCTCGGCGGCATCGTCGTCGTTGCTGATGACAGTCTCCTCTACGCCGGTAGTGATGTCCTGCCAGTTCCAGCCCGCACCCTCCTCGGTGGCCGGTGTGGCGAGATATGTCTGTGACTGTGCCATTTTTGCCTTCATAGTCTCGGCTCGCTGCGCCAGGGCGTTGCCCTCGCTCGTGGCTGCGTATTGAGGCCAGCGCACCGCGTCTTTCACCACCGCATCCGAAATGCTGTGCACCATATCGTCGATTGATGCAGATACATCGGCGAACTTACCGTTCATCGTCGGGTCGAAATCGGCTTGCGACGTACCTGTGGCCGCTGTCTTTGATATTGCCCGGGCTGTATTCATGCGCGGGCTCTTGCCGTCAACGAATTTTGCGAATGTGTAGCCCACGAACCATACGAATTGGCGGTTGGCATAAAGGTCCTTGATGAACGAACCGTTGTAGCCCTCATTCTCATGTATGAGCGCGGTTTTGTTACCGTCGCTTGTGAATGCGTTGCCGAAGTCCCATACCGGCCCCATCATCCATCGGCTTCCTGTGGTATGGTGCATGTAGAAATTGTCGGTAAACGATTTTGCATCGTCCATAATCTCCTGCACGACATAATATTTGGCGGCCTGTTCGGGGTCGATTACCTGTGTCCAGTCGGCCGACATCGGGCGTGCTTTCGCACCGGCTACGGCTGCTTTGAGCGCATCGACATGTCCGGCAAGATTTTCCCGTATGCGCGCCGCTATGACATCACCTTCTGCCACTGTGATCTTGTCATATATATCCTCTCTTGCAGGGGTGGAAGTGACGAGTTTGTTCTCAAATCCGTTATCTGACGTCCATGAATAGAACAGTTCGGTGCCGTCGTCGGCGAGTCCCGAACCGAATTCGAGCAGGAAGTCGTCGGCCTCGGAGTATGTCGGGTCGCCGTAGTCCGCTATCTGCACGCGGTCGGCTGCCGCACGTACATTCTCCGCGATGAAATATAATCCGATATAATCGCCGTTGAGCACCACCTCTACCGGTTTCATAGAGGGAGTCCATTCCAGTCCGATAAGGCGTGACAGCTCATGTCCGGCATAGTTTGTCAGCAGACCGTTGGCGGCATCGTTGGCGTAAGGCATCAGCACCCAGTGCTTGCTTTGGGGCATACCGAGCACCGCTACCTTTTCCTTGAATTTCAGCTTGTATGCTTTCTTCTCGAAGGTGTCCCAGTAAGTTTTGCCGCGGCCTTTGATTGTGACATCGCCCGGCTGCGCGGCGGCAATCGGTGTAACACCTTCAAGCCCGAGCGCGTCAATCTCGAATGTTGATTTTTTCACAGCGCCGCCGTCGCCATAACCTATTTCTTTCCCTCCGGGGGTATTGATGCGCACAAGCGGAAGCGTGCCCGACCACGGATACTCTATCGAAGTCACCTCTTTCCAGCTGTTGTCCTTGGTGTGGAATACCATATCTTTGCCATCGATGGGAAGTCCGTCATCATTAGAGCCCGGATACTGGTTATTACCGCCTTTGCTGAATATCACAAGGCCGTTGCCATATTCCTCGGGTACGGTGAATGTGTATGCGCCCTGCACGCCGTTGACGGTGACATTCTTGTCAAGAGCAAGCGTATCGCCGGGCCATTCGCTGTATTTGCTGCCACCCTTTATATAAAGATAGAGACTGACTTCTCCCCACTTGGTATCGGCATCGTCGATTACATATACATTGTATGTCTTGGGTACATAACCCGGTTGGGCATATTCGGGAAGATCTGCGGCCGGTGTCTTGTCGTGTTCCGGCTCTTCGAGTTTCTGGTCGCCCCACTGGCTTTTGAGCCAGGTTATTTTAGCGTTAAGGTGTCCTTTTACAGCAGTCTTGTCATTATCGATGTCGCTGTTGTCGACTACATCGCGTACGTCTGACTCATTGGTGGGCTTGGGTGCGTCTTTCCAACGTTTTGCATCCTGCAACGCAGCCTCCTTGATATTCTTCACATATTCGTCAATCTCGGTCTGGAGCCGTTCGTAGGGGCTTGCGCTTCCGTCCACCTCCTTGTTGACGAACCATTGGAAAGTGGCTTTCACTTTGTCCATGAATTTAGTCTTGCTCCGCAAACCTGTTCCGGCGTTATTGCCGATCCAGTTGTTGCCGTAGGTTGTCCCGGGCTCATTCCATGCCGGGAAAAATTGGTTCGTAGGCCCGTCAAAAGCGTGCCCGCAGTCCCAAAGCGGCGAGAAGTGCCATTTCTGGTTCTCTCCGTGGTTGCGCATCAGGTAGGTTGAGCCGTGATAAGCCTCATAGTGAGAGATTATTTCCTCCACCACATAGTAGCGTGCCGCATCGTCGAGGTCGAGATATTTCCACAGTTCGCTGTCGTCGCTTGAATTGACAAGGTCGTTCATCTTTGTGAACTGATCCTTTACAAATCTCATCTGGAGTGAGGAATACTCTTCAGGAGTGTCGGCCGTGACCATAAGGTCGCCGTAATGGCCGGCTTTGTTGCTGTTTGACGCATCAGGTAGTGCGAAAGTGCAGTCGTCATAATAGTTGTCAAGCTCCACAAGATAGCCGCCCGATACCAGAGCGGGGTCGCTTACATTGTCGCCCAGTTCGGTAATGGGAAGGCGGCCGTCGCCCACGCGTATCGACTCCGTAAGGAAGTAGATGCCGCGGTAGTCGCCGTTGATTACCACTTCAATCGGCTGCTGGCGGGGAGTCCAGGGGAGTCCGATCATCTCGCCGAGACGGAAGCCGACGAAGTTGCGCATGTAGCCGAACTCGTCGTCGGCGTGTGCCAATATCGCCCAATGCTTTGACTTGGTCCCGTTGACATTCATGTTGAGGAGGTTCTGTTTGCTCCCGAGTTTGAGTTTGAAAGGTTTCTTAGAGTACCCTTTGCGGGTGAAGTTGCCACGAGCCTTGATTTCGAGAGGCAGCGGGGCATCTTCCGAGCCGACCGAAGTGGCACCAAGATCCATAAGCCACTGACAGCCGTTCACATCGAGCCAATATTCGGCATCGCTGAAATAATTCTTATGTGCGAGGTTCTTGTCAATAATCTCCGGCTGCAAAGTGGAGTGTGTAGCATCGGTATAAACATTGATATAAAGCACCGGCAGCGTTCCCGTAGGCTTCAGTTCCGACACCGGCGGATTTACCGGCGGCGTAACTATCTCGCCTCCGGTATAGCTTCCGTCGGATTTATATGTAGCCCCGTTGACGTAGGTCAACGTTTTTGTTTCGATTCCATTATTGTTATTGTTGAAAATGATGCTTGAAGGAACTACTTTGCCGGCGGGCAGTTCCCAATACCATTTGCCGTCAGCGGTTTTTGTCATTGCATCACCTGGCCAAGTGCCTTTGGCGGTACAGTTGCTTTCTCCGCTCCAGGCCCATACGCAAGGCTGTGCCCAGTTGTCGGTATTGTCGAAATATACGTAATACTGGCCGGGGGTTACATCGCCGCCTTCTTCACCGCCTTCACCGCCGCCTTCTTCGCCTCCGCTTTCGCTACCCTCTTGCTTGAAGGTGACGTTCAGCGAGTTTGACGGATTGGCTTTGTCAAATGTGAAACTTATGGTCACTTTTTTGAGGCCGCTGGCCGTAGTGTTGGATTCTCCTTTATTAAACGTATAAGTTCCGTCGTATGATATTGCAGAGGAGCAAGTGTGGTTCACTGTCGTCCAATCTTTGTCTGCAATCTTGAATTTTCCGTCAAGACTTTCAACGTAGAGTGAATAGCTATCACCCTCACGGTTGAATTTGTAATCGTTGTTCACGGCAAAATCTCCGGTCATACTTCCGCGAAGGTATATTTCCGGATACCCTTCGGAGTCGTAGGTCTGCGCCGACAGTCCGATAACACTGAACCAACAGCACAGTAGCAGTAATAATTTTCTCATAAATAAAATTGTAATTGGTTTTGTCTCAAGTAAATAAAAGTGTATATAGGCAGGGGAAAAGGGGCGGGGGCGTCTCGCCCCCGTGGTATCCACTTATCCTCCGTGTTGTCCCCGTATCACTTGTGGCATCCCTTACGCCACAAGTTATCCAAATTCGTATCAGCGCATCACTTCCTTGCTGACCTTGTCGCCGCGGCGCACGATATACACGCCGCCCTCTGCGGGAGCCATGACGCGGCGTCCCATCACGTCGAAATATTCCGCCTCGGCATCAGCCGCATCCTCGATTACGATGTCCTGCGCCCATAAGGGCATATAGTAAATGTAGGATTAGCAACCTACCCGGCAAGGG
>OHDH01000858.1_pt1 | contig 12712 bp, 8 predicted proteins | sample 1566921 | NCBI WGS metagenome assembly OHDH01 (sample SAMEA3879585, study PRJEB24766) | human gut metagenome | biome: human-associated habitat; feature: feces | place: USA | collected 1985/1987
AAAGCGCTGCTGTCCATTATACATTTCCTGACTGTCATTACCCAGAATTGCATACATGCCGGCATATAGTCCGCTGAAGGTCTGATACTTATGTAATAAAATGTCATTTCCAAACGCATAAGAACCACAGAAATAATCTTCCGTTCCCGTGTAGTTAATTGTCGGATACTGATCTCCATCCAGATACATCTTAGGTTCACCCTCTACCCAGCAGGTATTATGTCCATTCATACCTGCAGCAAAGCTGATCCCTGCAAATATACCCTTTCCTTCAATTCCATCAATGACCGTATAAGCATGTCCCTTCTGCACCGGATGCTCCTGCCGGTATGCTGCATGGAAGTATAGATCCGTATCTGCAAGCTCACCATGCCATCCTTCAATCATATAATAAAGTGTTTCTTCCTTACTGCCACGATTTTCCATCGTCACCTTACAATGCTTCCTCCATTTCGTTCCCCCAGCGGATTCTCTGCTGAAAAGCCAAAGCTTGTTCTGTTTAATAAAGCTGATGATAACATTGGTTTCTCCTCCTTCTTTTCAAACATGTATAATCTCTGTCCATTTATTTCAATGTACTTATCCAATACAGGAAAGTATATAAAAAAAACACTTTATAATTGTACGATTCTATTTTAAATCCAATTAAAAAAGGACCCACAGACTACTGTTTCCTGTGAATCCTTCCGTTCCGGCCTTATTTCCCTGCATCCGGATTGTCAATGGTCTCTGTCCTTTACTTCATTCCGTTTGCCATCTTGTACTTATAAAGCATCTCGGCATGATTCTGTTCTTCAATCTGAATATCGGCCAGAAGCTTACGGACACCGCTTTCTCCAAATACAAAGACATCCGTATTGTATTCTCCGGAAACCAGCTTTTCCGTACCGATACAGTCGGTTGCAAGGAATGCATCATTCTGCTTATCCTCCGGATTCGTCATGTCATTATAGGTGGCCTTAGGTTTGTAATCACGTCCTGCGCTGTCGTTGCAGTTACATTCCGGAACCGTTCCTGCAAGTACCTGTCCGAGAGAATCGTAATGCTTCTTCTTGAGAGAAATTATGAAATCCCGACAAAGAATGGTAAGAAAGCATATCTTATCGAGAAGAATATGCCGGCAGACAAGCTTCTTCCTATCCTGAAACAGGCAGAAGAAGAGCGCAAAAACGGTGTTCAGGTTAATATTTCTATTATGAAGAAAAACAAAAAATTCCAGAAAGAACAGATGACAGCAGAAGGATACACAGACTTTGTAGAATTCTTTAATAAATAATGCGTCAAAAGGAGAAAAATCATGGCTGAAAGTATGAAAGGTCTGCACAGGACATGCCGATGTGCAGAAGTAACAAAGGATATGGTCGGCAGCAAAGTAACCCTGATGGGATGGGTGCAGAAGGCACGTAACAAAGGAGGTCTTGTCTTTGTTGATCTTCGTGACCGTTCCGGTATCATGCAGGTGATCTTTGAAAATGGCAGCATTGACCAGGAAGGTTTTGAAAAAGCAGGCAAACTGAGAAGTGAGTTTGTAATCGCAGTTACCGGTACAGTTGAGAATCGCGGTGGTGCTGTAAATGAAAATCTTGCTACAGGTGCACTGGAACTCCGTGCAGAATCTTTAAGAATTCTCGCAGAGTCTGAGGTTCCGCCTTTCCCGATCGAAGAGAACAGCAAGACAAAAGATGAAATTCGTCTGAAATACCGTTACCTTGATCTGAGAAGACCGGACCTTCAGAGAAATTTGATGATGAAGAGCAAAGTAATGATGCTTACCCGTAAATTCTTTACAGATGAAGGATTCCTGGAAGTTGAGACACCAATGCTTGGTAAGAGTACACCGGAAGGTGCGAGAGATTATCTTGTTCCGTCCAGAATTCACCCAGGTTCTTTCTACGGCCTTCCACAGTCTCCGCAGCTGTACAAACAGCTTCTGATGTGCTCCGGATATGACCGTTACATTCAGATCGCACGTTGTTTCCGTGATGAGGACCTTCGTGCAGATCGTCAGCCGGAATTTACACAGATCGATATGGAGCTTTCCTTTGTAGACGTAGACGATGTTATCGATGTAAATGAGCGATTCCTTGCTTATCTGTTTAAAGAAGTTCTGGATGTGGATGTCAAGCTTCCAATTCAGAGAATTACATGGCAGGAAGCTATGGACCGTTTCGGTTCTGACAAACCGGATATGCGTTTTGGTATGGAACTGCATGATGTAAGTGAAGTAGTGAAAGATTGCGGATTCGTAGTATTCAAGAATGCACTGGAGGCTGGTGGAAGTGTCCGTGGTATCAATGCAGAAGGCCAGGGAAGCATGCCTCGTAAGAAGATTGACAAGCTTGTTGATTTCGCCAAGACTTATGGTGCAAAAGGTCTTGCTTACATCGCTATTGCAGAAGATGGTACACGCAAATCTTCCTTTGCTAAATTCATGACAGAGGAAGAGATGGATGCTCTGGTTCGGGCGATGGAAGGTAAACCGGGAGATCTGCTTCTCTTTGCAGCAGACAAGAACAAAGTCGTATATGATGTTCTTGGTGCTCTTCGTGTAGAACTTGCAAAACAGATGGATCTTCTTGACAAAAACGAATATCGCTTCGTATGGGTAACAGAGTTCCCGCTTCTTGAGTGGAGTGAAGAAGAAAACCGCTATACAGCAATGCACCATCCATTTACGATGTTGATGGAAGAGGATATCCCACTGATCGAGAGTGGAGATCTTGGAAAAATCCGTGCAAAAGCTTATGATATCGTATTGAATGGTAATGAGATCGGTGGAGGTAGTGTTCGAATCCATCAGAATGATATTCAGGAAAAAATGTTTGAGATGCTTGGATTTACGAAAGATGCAGCTTACAAACAGTTTGGTTTCCTTCTGAATGCATTCAAATATGGAGTTCCGCCTCACGCTGGACTGGCATATGGACTTGACCGTCTGGTTATGCTGATGGCAAAAGTTGACAGTATTCGTGATGTCATTGCATTCCCGAAAGTAAAAGATGCCTCCTGTCTGATGACAGAATCACCGAGTGTGGTAAGCGAACAGCAGCTTGAGGAACTTGGGCTTGAAACAGCTAAAGAAGAAACAACAGAAGAATAAGAGCAGCAAATAGGCTGCAGATATAAAAGAAAACGGCTGTCCCGGATGTGGGACGGCCGTTTTGAAGTATAAAAATTAGTTTTGTTCAGAGGAATCAGCGGTATCGTTTGCTTCTTCGGATACCGGAGTACTGCTGAGCGTTCCGAAAATGGCATTTCCGATTGCAGCATTGCTGTCCTGGAGTTTCCAGGAAACACCATCATTGGTAAGATGGAAAACAGCAGCAGTCTGTACAGTCGCTGTATTTGATTTGATTTTTGACAGAAGCAGCTGCATGGATTTTTCATAACGTTTGACAGAACCATCAATTACAGCATCGGCAGAACTCAGATAAGTATCCAGTTCATTCTGATAGGCAGTAAGGATCGCATTGCTGTCAAAGGTAGTGATCTTAGTCTGAATGACAGCATTGTAGCTTTCTTCGTCACAGCTGGAAATATTGAAATCAAAAGTAGAGTGAAAAAGCTCCACCAGTGCGGCAGCAATAGAATTCTTGTCTGTATCGGAAGTATTGAACAGGCTTTCGATTCCAAGATAATTGCCCATTTGTTCTGTATTCATTGTTTTAAGGGTATTCAGATAGACGGTCAGGGTTTCCTCAGGTGAGAGGAGGTTGTTATCAGACAGATAAGTCATCAGACCGCCGACAAGATTGTTCTCCAGGGAGTGTGAACGTATGATCTCCCATTCGTCTTTGTCATCATTACTTCCCTTATTACAAAGTTCCACAGTACATTCTCGTTCTACGGTAGCATAATTGTTATTGCTGAGGAGTTGATCCAGCAGGAGATAACGTTCTTCCATGGAATCTGTGTTTTTTTCTGTAGCCTGTTCTTCGCTGTCAGCCGCTTTGAGAATTGCATTTTTCAGAGAAGCTTCGCCGTAATCTTTGGCAAGAGAGGCTGCATCTATTGTGGATAAGCGCAGGGAAGCTGTGGCTTCTTTTTTATCGTTGTCGACGTTTACACTCAGAATTTCGTAATCAAAATTCTGGAAGAAGAGAGAAAAGACTTCTTTTACTTCATTTGAGAGTTTGATCTCTTTGGTAGCGTCGGGAAAAAGTTCTTTGTAGGATACATATTTCTGGGTCGTATCAGAGTCCAGATTTTTCAATAGATCCAGTTCATTTGTGATAACTGCCTGTACATCTGTCTTATCCACGTGGGAACAGCCGGTCAAACATATGACAGCCAGGATAATCAGCAGAAATGGCATCAGACCTTTTGCGATCTTCATAGGTATCTTTCCTTTCAAAAATAATCCTTTATATTTTATCAGATAAGCATGGAAAAGTCAAAAAATGGTAATTTTATGCTGTTTTGGAAGACATTTATGAAAATATTGTGAAAACCGGGATGATTTTGTACAGCTCTTTCATTTTCAGGTGTAATCTGATATGATATATAAGTTAAAAAGTGATTTTTACAAAGTAAACACATGAATAGTGTATCATTAAGTCAGTAATGTCTGGACTGATAGGAGGAAACACAGATTTATGAAAAAACGTATTTTAATCCTTCTCGGGATATTGATAATTGGTGGCGGCGCTGCTGCAGGAGTATGTTGGAAAATGGGCGTATTTGGGCAGCAGGAGACAAGTGGAGATTCTGTATATGTAACCAAAATAAGCGACCTTACCGGACAGACATCAGGAGTTTCCAACCGCTATGCAGGAGTAGTTGAGCCTCAGGAGACTGTTTCTGTAGAACTGGAGAGTGGACGGACAGTAAAAGAAGTCCAGGTTAAGACCGGTGATCAGGTCAAGAAAGGGCAGCTTTTGTTTGAATATGATCTGAGCAGCATTCAGGAGAGTCTGGAAGAAGCACAGCTTGACCTTGACCGCCTGAAAAATGAGGCAAGCAGTCTGAACGAGCGGATTGCCACGCTTGAAAAAGAAAAGAAAAAAGCAAGTCAGGATAATCAGCTTTCTTATACGATTGAGATTGAGACAAACAAAATGAATCTCAAGAAAAATGAATACAGTCAGAAAAGCAAGCAGGCTGAGATTGACAAACTCCAAAGTGCGACCGGCAATACAGAAGTCCGGAGTTCAATTGATGGTGTTATCCAGAAAATCGATACATCGAAGCTGACAACAGAGGATAACAGCAGCGTGGATGATACAGATTCAGGAGATTCTTCTCAGTCTGATGATAGCAGCAGCGGGGGCAGCAATGCATTTATTACAATTCTGAGTACAGGTGCTTACCGTATAAAAGGTACAGTCAATGAATTAAATGTAAACAGCATTGTTGAGGGCGAACCGGTAATCATTCGATCTCGTGTGGATGACAGTCAGACCTGGAAGGGAACCATGGGAACGATTGATAAGGACAGTGCATCTTCCGGCAATAATAACAATTCTTTTTACGGAATGACGGACAGCAGTGATTCTCAGACGAGTACCAGTACTTATCCGTTTTATGTAAATCTCGATTCGTCAGACGGGCTGATGCTTGGCCAGCATGTTTATATTGAGATGGATGAAGGACAGGAAAGTCAAAAGACAGGAATCTGGTTAAGTGAGGTTTATATTGTTGATGCAGATACAGACAGTCCGTATGTGTGGGCAGCAGATAAGAAGGGCAAACTGGAGAAACGTAGTGTGATTCTGGGACAGCATGATGAAGAACTTGGAGAATATGAGATTGCAGATGGTCTTTCCAAGGATGACTGTATAGCATATCCGTCTGATATACTTGAGGAGGGAATGTCTACGACGACTAATATAGAAGATGCAATGGATACAGGCAACATAGATATGCAGCCGCTGGATGATAGCAGCTTCAGTGAAGATCCTCTTCCGGATACGGCTGATACAGAGGGTGTCAGTGAATATGAAATGAGCGATGACGGAACCGTTGTTGATGATCCGGAAGCAGTTGATGACAGCATTGTGGATGACAGTTCATCGGATGAATCAATGGATATGACAGACGGAAGTTCCGATTCAGGCGAGATACTGGATGATAATCTTATGCCGGTAGAGGAGGATACGGAGGAAGCACAATGATTTTGGAATTAAAGGGAATCTTTAAGAACTATCAGCAGGGAAAGATGAGTGTGCCGGTTCTGAAGGACGTTAATTTTTCCATGGAAGAGGGAGAATATGTGGCAATCATGGGACCATCCGGATCAGGAAAAACAACACTCATGAATATTATAGGATGCCTGGATAAGCCGACAGAAGGGAAATTTTTTCTGGATGGACAGGATATTCTCAACTGTTCAGAAAATGATATGTCAGATATCCGACTTAATAAGATCGGATTTGTATTTCAGAGTTTCCACCTTCTTCCAAGACAGTCTGCGCTTGCTAACGTAGAACTTCCATTGAATTATGCCAAAGTCCCGAAGAAAGAAAGACGGGAGCGGGCAATGAAGGCACTGGAAAGAGTAGGACTTGCTGATCGTGTAGACTTTCAGCCGAACCAGCTTTCCGGTGGACAGATGCAGCGAGTTGCGATTGCCAGGGCAATCGTAAATAACCCCAAACTCCTTCTGGCAGATGAACCAACAGGAGCACTTGACAGTAAATCAGGTGCTCAGGTCATGGAGCTTTTCCAGAAGCTGAATGATGAGGGGGTTACAGTCCTTATGATCACTCATGATCCGGACATTGCTGCACATGCAAAGCGGGTTGTGATGATTCGCGATGGAGAGCTGAAGGAAAAAGAGGTGAAGTAGTTCATGAAGAAAAAAATCATCATAGGTATCCTGATCGCAGCTCTGGTCGCAGGAGGATCTGCCGGCGGAGCAGTCTATTATAAAAAGTCTCATCAGAAAACGGTGTCTGTTGTAAGCGTTGACAGTCTGGCAGGTCAGTATTACATGGATGATACAAATCTTAATGGAAATATTGTTACCAGTGCGACGCAGAGTGTTAACATAGACAAAGATATGATCATTAAGGAGGTCTATGTATCAAAGGGGGATTCCGTTAAAAAAGGGGATCAGTTGATGTCTTTTGATATGACACTTGTTCAGATGGAACTGAATATAGCCAAGCTGAAACAAAAACAGCAGGAACAGGATCTGAATAAAGCGATTAACAGGCTGAGCAGCCTGAAAAACGGCGGTAAGATAGAAGAAAGTGATGGGGAGACACTGGATACTTCCGGCAGCACATCGGATGATACAGATACAAGCAGTGCGATGGATGACAGTAATGAAACTGCTTCGACGGGTGGAAGTGTGAAGGGCAATTATCTGGCTGCAATTATCCAGCCGGTTCTGGCGGCTGCTGTGGAGAAGACAGATATAGAATCTGCAAATACAGAAGAGACTGCTGTTGAGGATTCCGAAAGTGCAGCTGCACAAACACAGGGAACAGAGAGCGGCTCTGAGAACAGTTCAGATGGAAATGCAGATTCATCAGACAACAGTAGTACAGATGTGAAGGTTGAGTTTGAAGAGCCGGATACGACAGGAAATGATACCACAGTAACGATCAGTCCGGAGCCGACGAATATACCGGATGATAATGCCGATGGAGATTTCACAGACGAAATCGAGATCGTTGACACAGAACCGGATACTGGAACAGATGATCTGACGGATGGAAGTCCGATGTTTTATCAGGTTCTGGATGAAAATACAGAACCCTATACCGGAACAGGTACAGAGGATGATCCATATGTATTCCTCTGCAGTTCTGCAAAAGGCTATGTAGTTGCGAAGGGATCCTTTTTGAATAAAATGGCTGCTTTTCAGGCTGATGGTACGAAGGAACCTGGCAGAGAAGGATACTGGTATCAGCTGGAGTTTCATCAAAATGATACGATAACAAATCTGCTGGACCGTAAAGAATCCTGCACAGGCTATTATCTTGTAGATGGAGGCCTGCTGGAAAAAATGGTAACCGATAACTCTGAAGTTGAGTTTTCGCTGGACGGGGCATCTCATTATGAGAAGCCACCGGCTGATGGAGGCGGAGACGGAGGCGGCGGTGGAGATGATGGTGGTTCGGCATCTATCTCACGTGATGAGGCGATCAAGATTCAGCAGACTAAGATTGACAGCCTGAAACTGGACATCAGAGAAAGTAAACTGAATATTGAGAAACTCGAGAAAAAAGTAAAAAAAGAGGTAATATACAGCAAGCTGGACGGAACGGTTGCAAAAGTAGGCGATCCGGTGACTGGCGCATCTGATGGAAATTCTTTTATGACGATCAAAAGCAAAGAAGGTTACTACGTAAAAGGTACAGTCAGTGAACTGATGCTGGATCAGGTTAAGGAAGGTACGATACTGAACTGTTCAAGTCAGAATGGTGATTTTGAAGCAGAGGTGATCGATGTATCTGAGTATCCGGTTTCAGGTGATAATTATTCCGGCAATGGAAATCCAAATGTATCTTATTATACATATATTGCAACGATTCCGGACAAAACCGTCAAAGTATCGGACGAAGACTGGCTGACGATTTCTCTGACAAATAATACACAGAGCAAAGGCATTGTTCTGGACAGGGCATTTGTACGGTCAGAAAATGGAGCCAGTTATGTATACAAGGATGACAACGGAGTGCTGAAGAAACAGGTGCTTACCGTAGGTGGTAATGTAAATGGCGGCTACAGTGTACTGATAACCGGTGGAATCACCAGAGATGATAAGATTGCTTTTCCGTATGGTGACACGGTAAAAGAAGGTGCAAAGACCAAGGAAGTTTCTTCCAGTGAGATCTATGGATATTAGAAAGGTGGTATTTTATGCTTGAAAATATGAGGATATCCATTCAGGGAATCTGGTCTCATAAAATGCGATCTTTTCTGACTATGCTGGGTATCATTATTGGTATTGCATCGATCATTGCGATCGTGTCTACGATCAAGGGAACAAGTGAACAGATCAAAGAAGACCTGATCGGTGCGGGAAATAATACAGTTTCTGTGAGTCTGAATTATGGTGACAGTGATTATGATCCGGAGTATGGAATGACCGATGGTACGGAACCGCCGCTTCTCTCAGATCAGCAGAAAGAAGATGTTATGAATCTGGATCATGTGGAGAATGCGACATTCTTTTACAGCCGTACATATACCAGCAGCGTATATTATGAAAATACCAGTTTTCAGGGTGGAAGTATTTATGGAATTGATATGAATTATCTGGATACCTGTGGATATATGGTAAGATCCGGCCGTGGTTTTATACAGAAGGATTATGATGAGATGCGAAAGGTTGTACTGGTAGACAGCAATGCGGCAGATAATCTCTTTGCAGGAAAAGATCCTGTTGGAAAAACAATAGAGATTGGATCCGAACCGTTTACCGTTATTGGTGTGGTAGAACAGAGTGATGATTATCAGCCAAATATCAAAACCATTGATGAGTACAATCAATATTATCAGATGATCATGGGAACAGTCATGATTCCGAATAAATGCTGGCCCATGGCATTTAAGTTTGATGAACCTGAGAATGCCGTGATCCGAGCAGATTCAACGGATAATATGAGTTCCGCCGGAAATGCAGCAGCGGATATTATGAATCAGGGAATCAACACCAATACATCCAAGTACAAATATAAAGCGGATGATGTAATGCAGCAGGTCAAGAACTTGCAGAAACTCAGTGAGAGCACCAATACACAGCTGATCTGGATTGCAAGTATTTCATTGTTGGTCGGAGGTATCGGCGTTATGAATATCATGTTGGTATCCGTCACTGAACGAACCAGTGAAATTGGTCTGAAAAAAGCAATCGGTGCACGAAAGAAAGTGATTCTGTTTCAGTTTTTGACAGAAGCCTCCATGCTGACAAGCATTGGAGGAGTGATCGGAGTCATTGTTGGAATTGCACTTTCCAAAGTGGTATCGGAACTGTCGGGGGCTCCGACAGCTATCAGTATACCGGCGATCATTGGTTCCGTTCTTTTTTCCACATTGATTGGCGTGATCTTTGGATTACTTCCGTCAGTCAAGGCTGCCGATTTAAATCCGATTGATGCACTTAGAAGTGAATGACAGAGGTTGGAGTTTGTTGATCAGAGACAGACTCCAATCTCTTTTTCTGTTATGAGGGGCATTTTTGATATTTTAATTGAGATGGAGAAAAAAATGTGTTAGACTATAATCAATATGCAATGATTCAGATATGAAGTAAAATACATGAGGAGATGCAGTATGGGAAAAATTGCAATTATAACAGACAGTAACAGTGGTATTACGCAGGATGAAGGAAGAAAACTGGGAATCTCTGTTCTGCCTATGCCTTTTTATATTAACGATGTGATGTATCTGGAAGGAATCACTCTTTCACAGGAAGCTTTTTATGAACGTCTGAAAAATGATGAATCCATATCTACTTCACAGCCGAGTCCGGCTGAAGTATGTGGTTTATGGGATAATCTGCTGGAAGAGTATGATGAGATTGTACATATTCCGATGTCCAGTGGACTGAGTGCGTCCTGTGATACAGCTACCATGCTTGCCAGAGATTACGATGGCAGAGTGCAGGTTGTTAATAACCAGAGAATTTCAGTTACGCAGCGTCAGTCAGTACTTGATGCAATAGCATTAAGAGATGCAGGAAAGAATGCGGCAGAGATTAAAGAAAAACTGGAAGAAGAGAAGATGGAGTCAAGTATCTATATTACTCTGGAAACTCTGAAATATCTGAAAAAAGGTGGAAGAATCACTCCGGCTGCAGCTGCGATCGGAACGGTTCTGAATCTGAAGCCTGTTCTTCAGATCCAGGGAGAGAAGCTTGATGCATATGCAAAAGTCCGGGGTAAGAAGCAGGCAAAGAGAGTCATGATGAAAGCAATGCAGGAAGACTGGGATACACGTTTTAAGAAATATGTAGAATCCGGTGAGATGTGTCTGCAGATAGCTTATGCAGGAAACAAAGAAGAGGCCGAGGAATTCAAAAAAGAAGTTCAGGCAGCATTTCCTGGAATGGACATCCATATGGACCCACTTTCTTTAAGTGTTGCATGCCATATCGGACATGGAGCACTTGCTGTTGCATGTTCAAAGAAAGTAACTGTATAAAAGGAGTCAGAAAAATGAAAAAACTTATGGAATTAATGGCAGAAGAACTTGCTTCTGCTTTTGAAAAAGCCGGATACAATCCGGAGTACGGTAAAGTTACCGTTTCCAACAGACCGGATTTATGTGAATTTCAGTGCAATGGAGCCATGGCAGGAGCCAAAGCATACAAGAAAGCACCATTTATGATTGCAGATGATGTAGTTTCATATCTGAAAGACAGTCAGATCTTTGCAATGGCAGAAGTTGTGAAGCCAGGATTTATCAATCTGCGGGTTAAAGAAGAATTTCTTGGTGATTACCTGAAGAAAATGGCAGCAGATGAGAAATATTCTGTAAAAACTGCTGAGAAACCGAAGACGATCATTATCGACTACGGCGGACCGAATGTTGCAAAACCACTTCATGTAGGTCATCTTCGTTCTGCGATCATTGGTGAGAGTATCAAGCGTATCGGACGTTTTGTCGGACACAAAGTGATCGGTGATGTACATCTTGGAGACTGGGGTCTGCAGATGGGACTGATCATTACAGAACTGAAACACCGCAAGCCGGAACTGGTTTATTTTGACGATACTTACGAAGGAGAATATCCGAAGGAAGCACCGTTTACCATCAGCGAACTGGAGGAAATCTATCCATGTGCAAGTGGTAAATCCAAAGAAGACGAAGAATACCGTAATGAAGCTCTTGAAGCAACACATCAGCTTCAGCAGGGTAAACCTGGATATATGGCTCTCTGGAATCACATCATGCAGGTTTCTGTTACAGACCTCAAGAGAAACTATGCAAACCTGAATGTTTCCTTTGATCTGTGGAAAAAGGAATCTGATGCACAGCCGTATATTCCGGATATGGTTCAGAAAATGAAAGACCAGGGATTTGCATATGAAGATCAGGGAGCACTGGTAGTAGATGTCAAAGAAGAATCTGATACCAAAGAAATTCCGCCATGTATGTTGTTGAAATCAGACGGAGCTTCTCTGTATACCACAACAGATCTTGCAACGATCGTAGAGCGTGTCAAACTCTTTGATCCGGATGAAATTCTTTATGTAGTAGACAAGCGTCAGGAACTTCATTTCATTCAGGTATTCCGCTGTGCAAGAAAGACCGGACTTGTAAAACCGGAGACGAAACTTTCTTTCCTTGGATTTGGTACCATGAATGGAAAAGACGGAAAACCGTTCAAAACCCGTGAGGGCGGCGTTATGCGTCTGGAGCGTCTGATCGGCGAGATCAACGATGAGATGTATCAGAAGATCGTGGAGAACCGCAGCGTAAAAGATACGGATGCAAGAGGAACGGCACAGATTGTCGGACTGTCTGCTATTAAATACGGTGACCTGTCCAACCAGGCATCGAAAGATTATGTATTCGATGTTGAGAGATTTACTTCCTTCGAGGGAAACACCGGTCCGTACATCCTGTACACCATCGTCCGCATCAAATCCATTCTGGCAAAATACCAGGATCAGGGCGGCAGCCTTGAAAATCTGGAGCTTGCCCCTGCCATCAGCCCGGATGAAAAGGCGCTGATGATGGAAATCGCCAAATTCAATACCATGATGGAAACTGCATTCGCCGAATGCGCGCCCCATAAAATCTGCGCGTATAT
>OHDH01000859.1_pt1 | contig 12711 bp, 15 predicted proteins | sample 1566921 | NCBI WGS metagenome assembly OHDH01 (sample SAMEA3879585, study PRJEB24766) | human gut metagenome | biome: human-associated habitat; feature: feces | place: USA | collected 1985/1987
CCCGCAGCTGCCGCGCCAGCCGTAGTATGCAGTATTTCTATATCAATGGCCGCTATGTCCGCAACCGCACCATGATGGCGGGCATGGAGATGGCGTTCAAGGGTACTATGATGCAGGGCAAATTTCCTGGAGGAATCTTGCTTCTTGAGATGCCCGCCGACCTTGTGGATGTCAACGTCCATCCGGCAAAAACAGAAGTCCGCTTTGCCCGGGAAAACGACATCTTCGACCTCGTCTACCATGCCGTCAAGCTGGCACTGAGCCAGCCGGGTACAGGGGAGAGACGGTTCGTCTTTGACAGCGAGAAAGAGAACGATGTATCCAACAAATATGAAAATAGCGGAAATAAAGAAAAAAATGCTGTAAAGAATAATAACTTTACAGGACTTTCGGCGGTGATTTCGGGCCAGGCAGAGCCGGGAAGCCTGCCGCACCTGGAGGAAAAACCTCTCCGCCCGGCGGCACCGGCAGCGTCTGTGACACCCCGCCCGACACAGCCCTCTGCCCCGGAGCGGGACATCCTCCCGCTGCCCGTAAAAGCCCCGGAAAAGGCTGCGCCGGCATCGGAACACACATGGACAACGGTTGCGGCCTCTGAGCCTCTTCCGATGAACGCTGCCCTTCACAGTCCTGAGCCGCCGCAGAAGGAAAGTGTCCTTGAGCCGCCGCCCTTCCGGGCTGCATCCAGTGAGTCACAGCTGGACATCGAGGCAGACATCGACCTGCCGGATGTCACCCGCGACCACATGGCCGCGTGGGAGCCTGCCCCGGAAGAACCGGAGCGTCCGCCGCTGCCGGAGGCTTCGGATGAACCTCAGCAGAGCGCAGCCCCGGAGCAGCTGGGCTTTGACGTTCAGGATGGCCCGGAGCCTCTGCGGTATGTGGGCGAGATCTTCCGCACCTATATCCTCGCAGAGCGGGGCGACGAGATCTGCATCATCGACAAGCACGCCGCCCACGAGCGCCAGCTCTTCGAGAAGCTGGCCGCCCACTACGGCGATGTCCCCAGCCAGCTCCTCCTGGAGCCGCTGGTGGTGGAGCTCTCCGCAGAGGAAAAGACTGCTCTGCTGACCAACCTCGACCTGCTGGAAAGCGCCGGCCTCGAGGTGAGCGATTTTGGCGGCAGCTCGGTCTGCCTGCGCTCGGTCCCCGCTGATGTGGAGCAGAGCAGTGCCGAAGATCTGTTGGTCGAGCTGGCGGCAAAGCTGGCCCATGGCAGCCGCGACGCCCTGAACGAGCGGACGGAGTGGGTGCTCCATTCCATCTCCTGCCGCGCCGCCATCAAGGCGGGCGACCACACCTCGCCGCAGGAGCTGATGGCGCTGGCCGAAAAAATCCTCTCCGGCGAAGTGCCGCCCTTCTGCCCCCATGGGCGCCCCTGCGTCCTCAAACTCACCCGAAAGGAGCTGGAAAAGCAGTTTGGCCGAATCGTGTGATAGAAATCAGAAGCATCCGGTGCTGGCCGTCGTCGGCCCCACTGCCACCGGCAAGACCGCTCTCGGCGTGGCGCTGGCCGAAGCTTTCGAGGGCGAAGTCATCAGCGCCGACTCGATGCAGATCTATAAAGGATTAGATGTCGGTACGGCGAAGGTCGCGCCCGAAGAGACCCACGGCATCCCGCACCATGCGGTAGATATTCTGGAGCCGGACGAACCCTTCAGCGTGGCGGATTTCGTCGCACTGGCCGGAACGCTCGAGGCGGACATTTCCGCCCGGGGCCGTCTGCCCATCCTCGTGGGCGGCACGGGCCTCTATGTCCAGAGCTTTTTGTACGGTGTCCGCTTCGCCGCCGAGAAGACGCCGGACGGCCTGCGAGAACAGCTGGCCGCAGAGCTGGTGGAGGCCGGGGCGGATGGTATCGTGACCGGTGTGCTGACCCCGGAGGGGGAGCTGGACGTGGACGCACTGCGTCCCATCTACGCGGCCGCCCGGGCCGCTGCAAAGGCCGCTGGCCGTCCGGTCGTCTGCACCCTGCACCGTGCCTTTGATGTCTGCAAAGACCCCTTTGCGGCGCTGGAAGCGGCCAAAGCGCTGAATCTTGGCACCATCCTGACCAGCGGGCAGGCCGCCAGCGCCCCGGCAGGCGCTTCCCTGCTCCGTCGGCTGGTGGAGGCCGCCGGGCCTGATCTTGAGATCCTGGTGGGCGCGGGCGTGACCCCGGCCAATCTTCCTGCTCTGGCAGCTGAGACAGGCGCGCACGCCTTCCACATGTCCGGCAAGCAGGTTCTGGACAGCCGGATGACCTTCCGGCGGGAAGGTGTTCCCATGGGCCTGCCCGGCTTCTCCGAGTTTGACATCTGGCAGACCAGCGAGGAGACCATCCGTGCCGCGCGGCGGGTCCTGAACGAATTATAATCCATAAAACGACCCCGGAAAGCTGCAGTCAAGCTTTCCGGGGTCGTTTGTTGATCATCGCTTTTTTCTGGCAGCCGGTCTCCTGTGTTTCCGGGGCAGCATGGCATACACATACCCAAAGGCTGTGCCGCACACACCGCCCACGATGTGCATGAAGTTCGCCACATTATCGTGGGCAAAGATGATATCATACACCTGCTGGCCCAGATACAGTGCCGCTACCAGCAGCATGGTCACCGGGATGCCGCCGGAGAAGCCCGACAGCGATGCCAGCATGATGAGCATGAACACGATGCCCGAAGCCCCCAGCAGGGCGGTATGGGGGAAGAGCACACACTGCAGAACGCCCGAGATGAGCGCCGTGAGCAGGATGCCCTTGAGCAGGGGGCCGCTGCCGTATTTTTCTTCCATCGGCGGGCCGATGACCAGCAGCAGGAGCATATTGTTCAGGAAATGATCCCAGCTGGCATGGCCCAGCACATGGCCGAAGAGCCGGATATAAAACAGTGGGTCTTTCAGAGAACCGCGATAGACGCAGAACAGGTGCTTTGTGGTCCAGCCACCTGTCCACTGCCCCAGGAACAAAGCCCCCAGGGAGAGCAGAAAAAAGGTCAGGATCACCGGCGAATTGTATTGCAGCTGCAATGTAAGCTTGGGACGTTTCGTAAGCGTTTCATCCTTTCAGCGCCCGCTCTGGCACGGACGGAATTTAAGGATATTATAGCATTTATGCCAGATACGGGTCAAGCAGGGCATCCACCGTTTTGTTCCGCTTGGGAGCGGGCTTGTGCACGGCACGGCCGCGGCAGACCACCAGTTCCAGCATTGTTGTGCGCCACCGGTTCCATCTGTTCGGTGCCGTCCAGCAGGATGCAGTTGAAATAGGCTCGTTTCATCCGTATTCTTCCCTTTCCGTTCCGGCGCAGGCCGTTTTCTTTCAGTATATCACGTTTGCGGAAGCGATAAAAGACATCTGTCGTTTTTTCTTCTGCCTCCTGCATTGACATTTCCCGCCCCGGTGGGTACACTTATAAGGTATTCTTTTCTGAAAGGGGGCCCCGCCATGGCAACGGAAGCCAAACTGCGGCAGCTGGCAGACCGCGGCTGTCCGGTCTACTATTTCTATTCCAGCGAACGGTATCTTGTCCGGCAGGCGGTGTCTGCCGCCGTCCGGATCCTGAGCGCTGACACGGATGAGGAGACCACCGTGCTGGACGGTGCCGCGCCCGAAATCGAGCAGCTCATCATGGCAGCGGGCACCATTTCCTTCTTTGGCACCCGGCGCGTGGTGGTGCTGCCCGAGCTTGACCCCGCCGCCTACGGCGACAAGGATCTGGACGAGCTGTGCAGCACCCTTGCCAGCCTGGAAAATGCCGTGGTGGTGCTGGGCAGCGTGTTCGAGCTGGAGCGCAGCAAGCTCAAGACCGGCAAGCGGGCACAAAAGTTGATTGCTGAATGCAAGAAGCTGGGCTTTGCCGAAGAGCTCTCCAAACCCAAACCCTATGAGCTGAAGATGATGCTGATTGAGCGGGCCAAGGCGCAGGACACCACCCTGCCCGAGGGCGCTGCCGCAGCCCTGCTGGAGCGCTGCGGCGAGGATCCCTTCCTACTGGAAAACGAGGTAGACAAGCTCTGTGCCCTTTCCGGCTACCAGACCGTTACCTCCGCCATGGTGGCTGAGATGGGCACCGTGAGCCTGGAAGCGGATGTGTTTGAGATGATCCGGATGATCACCGCCAAAAACGCCACCGGTGCCTGCAAAAAGCTGCAGACCCTGCTACGCTTACAGCAGGAGCCCATTGCCATCACCGGCGCAATGATCGGCAGCTATGTAGACCTGTACCGGGTCAAGCTGGGGGCTTCCAAACGGAAGAGCTACACCGCTGTGTTCAAGGATTTTGGCTACAAGGGCAGCGACTACCGGCTCAAGCGCTCAGCCGAAACGGCATCGCATTACACGCTGGGCCAGCTGGAGACCTGCCTGCAGGTGCTGCTGGACCTTGATAAAAGTTTGAAGAGCCAGCCCGTGGATGTGCAGACCCTGCTGGAAGCAGCACTCTGCCGTCTGGCGCTGGCGGGGAGCGGACGATGAGCGAACGAGAACTGCTGCACACCGACCGGGTGCTGGTGGTGGAGGGCAAATACGATGCCGCCCGCCTTTCCCACCTGACCGATGCCATGATCCTGCTGACAGACGGCTTTGGCATCTACAAGGACAAAAAACGCCAGCAGCTGCTGAAAGCCCTGGCGAAAAAAAACGGCCTGATCCTCTTCACCGATTCCGATGCCGCCGGGTTCCGCATCCGCACCTACATCACCAATCTGGTGGGGGCAGAAAACGTGGTGCAGGCCTACGTGCCCGCCATCCATGGCAAGGAAAAGCGGAAGCCCCAGCCCGGCAAAGAAGGCCTGCTGGGCGTGGAAGGCGTGGACGATGCCATCGTCCTGCAATGCCTGCGGGATGCACTGGGCGCAGAAGCCGGGGCCGTGCCTGCCCGCCCGGAGGGTCGGCAGATCACCTACACCGACCTGTACAACTGGGGGCTTTCCGGCACCCCGGGCAGTGCCGAGCGGAAATACCAGCTGCTCAATGCGCTGGGCCTGCCGCCCCGGCTCTCCAAAAAGGAGCTGGTGGAGGCGCTGAACCGGCTGTACAGCTTTGAGCAGCTGGATACCCTGCAGGCCGAAATACTCGAAGCACACTGACAGACAAAAAAGGAGACCGCACCACGCGGTCTCCTTTTTGTGTTACAGAATATTTTATAGGGCAACATCCAGCGCCATCATCAGGGCAAACCCTGCCACCACGCTGATGACTCCCGCCGGTTCGTCTGCCTCCACGGCTTCCGGGATCATCTCCTGTGCCGTCACGCAGACCATGCACCCGGCGGCAAGGCTCATCAGCCAGGGCAGGGCTGCACTGACCCACCCGGCCAGTGCAAGGGCCAGCAGGCCCCCCAGCGGCTCCACAAGCCCGGAGGCAGCCCCCGCCGCAAAGGCACGGCGCTTAGACCTGCCCTCCTGCGCCAGCGGCAGGCTGACCGCAGCTCCCTCGGGAATATTCTGCAGCCCAATGCCCAGCGCAAGGGCCAGCGCCCCGCTGATGGCATCCGGTTCTCCCCGCAGGGCCAGCGCGGCAGCAAGGCCCACCACCATGCCCTCGGGCAGATTGTGCAGGGTGACTGCCAGCACCATCCGCCCACAGCGGCCCGGCCCGGCGTTCAATAGGCGGCCCGCCAGCGTTTCCAGCCGCAAAAGCCCTACCGCACCCAGCAGCAGGCCCACGGCAGACGGAACCCATGCAGGCAGCGGCCCCTGCTCTGCCCGCTCAATGGCCGGCAAAAGCAGGCTCCATACACTGGCCGCCAGCATAATACCCGCCGCCATGCCGCAGAGCATCCGCCGGGTGGCAGGCTCCCCGGTCTTCCGTAGCAGGAACACACCAGCCGCACCGGCCGTGGTGCAGAGCATCGGCAGCAGCAGCACTGCCGCCGTCAGGAAAATCTGTTCCAAATCGCACTCCCCCTTTTCCCGGTCTATGCCAAGGCGGCAGGAGGTGTGCAGAGAGCGACCCTAAACAGGATCTTCAAAACAATTTCTGCAAAATTTCCTTGATCTGCTCCAGATTCTCTACAAAATAGATCCCCTGCTGGCGTTCCGGGGAGGAGAGCCCCTTTTCGATCATCCGGGCAAGCAGAGCTTTCAGGCCATCGTAGTAGCCGTGCAGGTTATAGAGGATGCAGGGCGCATCCAGATGCCTGAGCGACACCTTGGACATCACCTCAGCGATCTCCTCCAGTGTGCCGGTGCCGCCGGGAAATGCAATAAACGCATCCCCCAGCGCGATCATCTTTGTTTTGCGCTCTGTCATATCCTTTGTCACGATCAGCTCCGTCAGCCCCTCGTGCTGCAGCTCTTCCTGCACAAAAAACTCCGGTTCCACGCCGGTCACTTCGCCCCCGGCGTTCAGGGTGCTTTCGGCGATTTCTCCCATCAGGCCGCAGCGGGAGCCGCCGTACACCAGCGCGTTCCCGCTCTCCCCGATCCACCTTCCCAGCTCCTGGACCGCCTGCTTCAGGGCCGGATCATTGCCCTCGTTTGCGCCCAGATATACCGTGATGTTCATTGTATTCTCCCCCAATTTCGTTTTTGCCTTATTTTATCACGCTTTTCTCCGGCAGAAAAGAGGGCGGGCCGGTTTTCCTTGCAAATACCGCCGGACTGTGCTATGCTGAGAGGAAAAAGGGGGATTTTCCTTATGAAAACAGCATTGACCATTGCCGGAAGCGATTCCAGCGGCGGCGCAGGCATTCAGGCCGACATCAAGACCATGACCGCCAACGGCGTGTTTGCCCTGAGCGCCATCACGGCTCTGACGGCCCAGAACACCACCGGCGTGACCGGAATCTTTGAGACCACACCCGAATTTCTGGCCCAACAGCTGGATGCGGTGTTCACCGATATCTACCCGGATGCCATCAAGATCGGCATGGTATCGTCGTCTGCGCTCATTGAGACCATTGCCAAAAAGCTGCGCCAGTACGATGCAAAGCACATCGTAGTCGATCCCGTGATGGTGGCCACCTCCGGCTCCAAGCTGCTGCAGGACAGCGCCATCCAGATCCTGACCGGGCAGCTTCTGCCCATGGCCGAGGTGGTCACGCCCAACATTCCGGAGGCCGAGATCTTGTCCGGCATGACCATCACCGATGCCGCCGGGATGGAGGCCGCTGCAAAGTGCATCAGCGAAAAATACGGCTGTGCCGTGCTCTGCAAGGGCGGCCATAAGGTGAACGATGCCGACGATCTGCTCTGGCGCAACGGCAGCGGCAAATGGTTCCACGGCGAACGCATCGCCAACCCCAACACCCACGGCACCGGCTGCACCCTGTCCAGCGCCATTGCCTCCAATCTGGCAAAGGGCTATCCCCTGGATGCCGCCGTTGAGCAGGCCAAGGCATATATTTCAGGCTGCCTGTCCGCCATGCTCGATCTGGGCAAAGGCTCCGGCCCCATGGACCACATGTTCGCCCTGCGCGGCGAATTCGTGGAGCACTGAGCCACAAAAAAAGGGCGATGATCTCTCATACGCCCCAGAACAGGATTCCCAGTCCCGCCGCCAACAGGATCATTCCGATGGGCGACGGGGCTTTTTGCGTCCGCTTCTTCCAGACAAAATGCACCGCCCATAAAACAGCGAACACAAGGATCGATCTCGCATCCGGTGCAAATCCATCCGCCAGCGTCTTGATGCCGCCCAGTGTGGAGAGCATCATATTCAGCGCGGTCGCCAGGATCATGGCCACCACACAGGGCCGCACACCGGAAAGAAAGGCCTCCACGCCCGCATACTTCATCAGGTTTTTCAGCACCGCCGCGATCAGCAGGATGATGAAGAACGAGGGCAGCACCACACCCAGCGTAGCGATCAGCGCTCCCGGAAAGCCGCCCTGCGATGAACCGATAAAGGTTGCCATATTGACCGCCAGCGGGCCCGGCGTGGACTCGGAAACGGCGATAAAACTCAGGAATTCTGCTTCGGTCAGCCAGCCATGACGCAGCACGGTCTCCCGCACCAGCGAGATCATCCCGTAGCCGCCGCCAAAGGAGAGCGCTCCAATCATCAGAAAATTGAGGAACAGTTGGAGGTAGATCATGCTTTCTCCTCCTTCCGCAGCTTTTTTAACAGGTAGAGCAGCACCCCTGCCGCCCCGCAGAGCAGGATGTAGTAGAGGGACGAGAAGGACACCGCCGCCACCGAGCAGCCCACCATGGCCGCCACAACACCGGCAACGATGATCCTGTTGAAGGCCGTGCCGGACAGGCTTTTCAGCATCTTCATCCCCGCCGAAAGGATCAGATAGATGACGCAGACCTGAATGCCCCGGAACGCGCTTGCCACTGCCGACAGCTGCAAGAACCGGTCAAACACCAGTGAGATCAGGTAGATGACCACAAATGAGGGCAGGCAGACCGCCAGCGTGGATGCCGCGGCCCCCTCTACCCCTTCGATCTTATAGCCCACATAGGTGGCGCTGTTCACCGCCACAGGGCCCGGCGTGGACTCCGCAATAGCGACCATATCGAGAAATTCCTCCCGGCTCAGCCACTGCTTGTCCTCCACAAATTCCCGTTCCAGCAGGGCCACCATTGCGTAGCCGCCGCCAAATGTGAACGCACCGATCTTCAAAAAAGTCCAGAACAGATCTCTTGTTTTTTTCATACACTTCACCTCGCTGCCTGCCTATTATAGCATAAAGTGTCCCATCAGGAAACCCATTCACAAGACCTTCGATCATCCTATCTCTTCCGGCACAAATGAGTCTTTCTCACAAACAAGGTAGATGTCCTTCTTCATTTTCTTCTCAAAGTATCGTTTCAATCTCATATTGGAATCCCACTTGTCCTGCGGATAAGAGCCATACCGTTTCTTTACATCGTTCATTCTATCTTCTATATCCAGAACCCCTTCCGCTCCTGCCAGACTATCACACAATTGAATCAGCCGGTCATAATCATCGTATACTGTCCTGGCCAATTCAGTCTTAATCATTTCCATCTCTTCCTCTGAAACATCAAGCTTTCCAATGTATTCATCTAGCTTGTGATTGTTAAAAGAATGCGTCAAACAAATCCTTGCCGCCTCATCATATCCAAGCGACATCATAAATCTGTACCCATCGGAAACATGTCCAAGATGTCTTACGCCAAATTTTCTTCCTATATCATGCAGCAAGCCTAAAACATAGGCCTTCTCCGCATCCATATCTCCACATGCCGCTGCTATTTTTTCTGCACAATGTGCTGCTGTTAAACTATGTTTTCCCCAAGGCCCCGGATTATTTGATAGACCATCCCGAATCAACGCCATTGCTTCTTCTCTTGTCGGCAGCATAACCTATCCCTTTTTTCCCTTTCCTTATGCATTGATAAAAACAAATGCCGAAAACCCGCATGAATACAGGCTTTCGGCATTTTGATCCATTACTCGAGCTCGATGGTGGCAGGCGGCTTACCGGTGCAATCGTAGAATACACGGTTGACGTGCTTGACCTCATTGACAATGCGGCTGGTCACGGTGCCCAGAACATCCCAGGGCACATTGTAGCTCTCAGCCGTCATAAAGTCGGTGGTGGTCACGGCACGCAGGGCCACAGCGTAGTCATAGGTACGCTCGTCACCCATCACGCCGACGCTGCGCATATTGGTCAGGGCGGCATAATACTGGTTGATCTCCTTATCCAGACCAGCCTTGGCGATCTCCTCACGCCAGATTGCGTCTGCATCCTGCACGATGGCAACCTTTTCGGGGGTCACCTCACCGATGATGCGGATACCCAGACCGGGGCCGGGGAACGGCTGACGGCTGACCAGATACTCAGGCAGGCCCAGTTCGCGGCCAACCTGACGTACCTCGTCCTTGAACAGGTTGCGCAGGGGCTCCACCAGCTCCTTGAAGTCCACGGTATCGGGCAGGCCGCCGACATTGTGGTGGCTCTTGATGACGGTGGATTCGCCGCCCAGGCCGCTCTCCACAACGTCAGGATAGATGGTTCCCTGTGCCAGGAAGTCCACCTTGCCGATCTGCTTTGCCTGCTCCTCAAAGACGCGGATGAACTCCTCGCCGATGATCTTGCGCTTGCGCTCGGGCTCGGTAACACCGGCCAGCTTGCTGAAATAGCGGTCACGGGCATCCACACAGATGAAGTTGATATCAAAGCCGTTGGCATTGCCCGGGCCAAAGACAGAGCAGACCTCTTCCTTTTCGTTCTTGCGGAGCAGGCCGTGATCCACAAACACGCAGGTCAGCTGCTTCCCGATGGCCTTTGCCAGCATCGCAGCCAGCACCGAGGAGTCCACGCCGCCGGACAGGGCACACAGCACCTTGCCGTCGCCAATGCGCTCCCGCAGGGCCTTGACATTGTTCTCCACGAAGGAGTCCATCTTCCAGTCACCGGAGCAGCCACAGACGTTATACACGAAGTTGCGGAGCATCTTCTTGCCCTCAGCGGTGTGGAGCACTTCCGGGTGGAACTGAACAGCGTACAGGCCCTTCTCGGCGTTCTCTGCAGCAGCCACAGGGCAGTTCACGGTGTGTGCGGTGATCTTGAAGCCGGGGGCTGCCTGCTCGATGTAGTCGTTGTGGCTCATCCAGCAGATGGTGGAGGGCTGAACATCCTCGAACATCTTGCTGCTGTTGTCCACAAAGACCTCGGTCTTGCCGTACTCACGCTCAGGGGCGCGGCAGACATGACCGCCCAGCAGGTGCATCATCAGCTGGCTGCCGTAGCAGATGCCCAGCACAGGCACGCCCCAGCTGAAGATCTCGGGGTCGATGGTGGGCGAATCTTCCAGATAGACGCTGTTGGGGCCGCCGGTGAAGATGATGCCCTTGGGGTTCTTCGCCTTGATGACCGACAGGTCGGTTTTGTAGGAATAGATTTCACAGTAGACATTGTTCTCGCGGACACGGCGCGCGATCAGCTGATTGTACTGGCCGCCAAAGTCCAGCACGATGACAGTTTCATGCTGCATGATGTTCTCCTCCCTTTTTCGAGATGTTTCTATAGGTAGACTTAGTATAGCACATCTCACAACGAAAATCGACAGTCTTTGTGAACTTTCCCGATTTTATTTTACGCGAACAGGATGCCGCAGTACTGTTTTCAGTTTTTCCGGTGCTGTCCGGCGCGGATCGCTGAGGTAAATTTCGTGGTGGCGGCGGTGCCCTGTAAAATCTGTCTCATAGCCCTGTTCCCGCGCAAAAGCATCCATCTGCTCCAGCGTCTCCGGTTCGGCATCATAAGAACCAACATGCATACACTGCACACAAAGTCCCTCATCATAGTGGAGGAACTGCACTTTGGAGAAATCCTTCTTCTTTTTTGCAGTCGCTTCCTGTACGGCCCAGTCGAACACTTCCCGGGTCACAAAATCCGGCAGGCGGATCATACTTGTCCACTCAAAGCATTCTTTGTGGGCGTAGTCCACACCGTCCACCCCCTCCTGATGCCACAAACCCTCCAGCGGTGGGACAACATATTCAAAGTAACCGTCGATCTTATGGCTTCCCTTGTAGCTCATCTTGATGGTAAAGGCAATGCCATACAGCAACTCCATTGCCGCCTGATACTCTCCACCTGGTTCATTGGGGTCTCCCCTGCCCTGTACAGACACAAAATTCATCGGCGGAACAGTCACAATACCCGGCTTCCTGGGTGGAAGATAAAACTCCTTGTACTCCTTCTTATAGTCAAACGCCATCGTGCAATCCTCCATTCTCCGACATCTTCTCTCTTTAATGTCAGGATATCATAACAACCTTTATTTGTAAACAGATCTACAACAAAAATCCCTCCAACTTTTGTCCGCCTTTATATCATCAGTAAATTTGCTGCGATTCCTATTGCTATTTTTACAGATAACTGCTATACTGTAACCATAGAAAGGAGCTGACAGACATGGCATCTGTTGTAAGCGCTATTACCAATACGATCCCGATCACTCAATTCAACCGCGGCCTGGCGGGAAAGATCTTCGAGGATGTCAAACGGAACGGTGCAAAAGTTGTGATGAAGAACAACACCGCCGAATGCGTGCTTCTCTCACCTGAGGAATACGTTCGTCTGATGGATGAAGTGAACGATGCCCGCCTGTTGACCATTGCCACCGAACGGATGGTGCACTATGACCCCGCCACAGTCATATCCGAGGCAGAAATGAACCGCCGCTTGGGCATCACGGCAGAGGACCTCGCAGATTTTGACGAGGTAGACATCGAATGAGCTGGACACTGGAATACCTTCCCGAGGCCGAAAAAGATCTGAAAGCACTGGATGGCAGCCAACGGCTCCTTGTCCTGAAAGCCATCAAAAAAGTGCAGCAAAATCCCCTGCCTGCTGAAGAAAATGGTTATGGAAAAGCTTTGGGCAACCATAGAAGCACCAATCTTGCTGGATTTCTAAAAATCAAGCTTCATGCTTCCGGCCTGCGGGTCGTCTATCAGCTGCGCCGCACCGAGACGGAAATGCTGGTGATCGTCATCGGTGTCCGTGCTGACGAGGAAGTGTATGAAATTGCTCAGAAACGATCCAATCAATATAATCTGCTCGGCTGATCCCACGGCAGCATAAAAAGCCTCCTGCTCTGCGGAATGCAGAACAAGAGGCTTTTCCCTTTGATTCGCCGATAGCGCAAAAAGAGCCTTCCCACTCTCCGGAATGGGAAGGCTCTTTGTAAGTTTAACCTTTTGCCTTAGAACAGGCGCAGAGGGTCAAAATCACTCAATGATCTTGCCAACAACGCCGGAACCAACGGTACGGCCACCCTCACGGATAGCGAAACGCAGGCCCTCTT
>OHDH01000867.1_pt1 | contig 12653 bp, 10 predicted proteins | sample 1566921 | NCBI WGS metagenome assembly OHDH01 (sample SAMEA3879585, study PRJEB24766) | human gut metagenome | biome: human-associated habitat; feature: feces | place: USA | collected 1985/1987
AGTTATAATAAAGAAAAGGAGTGTGATATTATGACACAGACGAACGGCTTTTTTACTACTTCCGACCATGCGCATCTTTACTATGAAGTACACGGCAGCGGACAACCACTTTTTCTTGTACACGGCTGGCAGTGTTCCTCCAAATTCTGGCAGCGCAATGTGCCCGAACTGGCTAAACATTTTCAGGTAATCATTATGGATAACCGCGGTCACGGTAAATCATCTAAAGGCTTGCAGGGACAGATCGTCGCCCGCTACGCGCAAGACGTACGGGAATTATCGGAATTTCTCGGGCTTAAAAACTTTGTACTCATGGGCTGGTCTTTAGGCGGGCCGATAGTGCTTTCCTACTGGCAGCAGTATAAACATGACAGTAACCTAGTCGGCCTCGGGCTTGTCGATATGACGCCCTTCCCCTTCAGCCCTGAAGAATGGAACAGTCAGGGACTGCATCACTACAACATGGAAGGCTTCAACGCCCAGGTCAACCGCCTGATCAACGAACGGGAGGAATATTTTGAATTCTTCGCCAACGCCATCTTTAAAGATGGTAAACGTCCTGCAAGCACCGATTGGGTCATCGAAGAATTCCGCAAACTGCCACCCTGGTTATCAGCAGCAATCTATAGTGACTACATTGCAACGGACTTTACTGACGTTCTGCCAACGATCACTGTTCCAACGCTGGTCGTTAACGCTGATGGTCCTGTTTTTGCCTGGGGCATCAAGCAGGGTACTTACCTGACCACACTGATCCCCAACGGCAAATTTGTTCCTTTCACTGAAAGCGGCCATATGCTCTTTTACGAAGAAGCCGACAAATTCAACAAAACAGTCTTTGATTTCGTTAAAGACTGCATGGTACAAAAGGTTTAAACTAAAACACAAAAAGCTCCCGAAAATTCGGGAGCTTTTAACTTTTCAAAAACGGCGTAAATGCTTCAAAAGCGCTGCGCAGCCTGCTTTGATCTCCGCATAAGCAATATCAAAGTCACCTGTATACCATGGATCAGCAATGTCACGCGGCTGCTCAGTAAAATCTAAAAGTCTGTGCACCTTTTCCTGTGGGTCACTGCCAATAATCCACAGGATATTACGTACATTCACACGCTCCATACCTAAAATAAGATCATATTTATCATAATCTTCTTTGGTCAGCTGCACAGCCTGTTTGCCTGCCGCGCTGATATGATCCTGAGCCAGCTTTTTAAGCGTACCCTGATGCACAGGATTACCGAGTTCTTCACGACTGGTTCCTGCCGAAGCGATCACAAAACGGTCAGCCAGGCCCTCCTTTTTTACCAAGTCCTTCAGTAAAAATTCTGCCATCGGCGAGCGACAGATATTACCGTGGCAAACAAACATAATACGATGAGTTCGCTTCATAATACCCCTCATTTCTACAAAGCAATGTCTTTATAACAAGCTTTTTATACTAACATCTTAAAAGCTCTTACTACCCAAAATAAAAATTATTTTAAGAAATAATCTGATTGCTTTTATTATACTAAAGGCTGATAAAATTGTGAAGTTAAACCTATAGCTTTCATTTATTCCCGCCCCCAGGCGCCGTCCCAGACGATGCAGTGGTAGTTTGCTTTATCCGTAGCTCCTTCGGTATTGAAACATAAAACAACTGAATTTTCATCTAACTGCAGTGCTTGCTTCAGTTCAGACAGACGCTCGTTCCGCAGCACTTCTGTAACCAGCCCCACCGTCGCAGCTCCGCTTTCACCGGCAACGATTTGCCTGTCGCCAGCCAGCGGATTTCCTAATACACGCATACCCTGGGCAGCGGTATAATCAGGACAGCTGATAAAGCCATCGCTGCAACGCCCCAGGATTTCCCAGGCAATACTGTTTGGCTCACCGCAGGCCAAGCCTGCCATGATCGTATCCAAGCTGCCAGTGACATTATGCAGCTGGCCGTCGTTTGCCGCCGCTGTCCGATACAGACAGTCGGCCTTGTCCGGTTCTAAAACAAAAGTCAATGGGCAGTCACTGCCATACACATTGGCAAAAAAGCCCTGCACAGCGGCGGCCATTGAACCTACGCCAGCCTGCAAAAAGATATGCGTTGGCTTGACTGGCATTTGTTCATAAGCTTCCAGTGCCATCGTCATATAGCCCTGCATGATCCACAAGGGTATTTGGGTATAATCTTCCCAAGCAGTATCCTGCACGATGATCCAGCCATTTTTCTGTGCCAAGTTACTGGTATAGCGCACTGTCTCGTCATAATTCATTTCAGTAAGCTCTGCCACTGCGCCTTCAGCACGAATATTAGCCAGCCGTTCCGCCGCCGACCCCTGCGGCATATAGACCACGGCCCTCTGACCAAGTCTATTAGCCGTCCAGGCAACTCCACGCCCATGATTGCCATCAGTAGTGGTAATAAAAGTTTTAGTACCGAAACATTTGCGAATCTCATCGGAGATCAGTCGCGAATACGGCAGCTTCTCAATATCTTCTTGCAATTCATCGGCGATATAACTGCCGATAGCAAAGCTGCCGCCTAAAACTTTGAAAGCATTGAGCCCAAAACGGTAAGCTTCATCTTTGACAAACAAATTCTTAATACCCAATTGACGGGCCAGTTTGTTCAGCTCTCTCAGCGGCGTAGGCTGATATTCAGGGAAGCTGCTGTGGAAACGCTGCACTCTGCGAGCCTGCTGTTCAGTAAAATATTCCAAAACAGCAGTTTTTTCCTGGCTGCGCTCACGCAGCGACCATTTAAACTTTGTTTGCTCCATAATTTCCTCCTTCTGCGCCTGCCATATAATAAAAAATGCCGCGACAGCAGAACTATCGCGGCAACATCATCAGTTGGTCAATATCAAATTCTGCTTGCATTAGTTCCTGCTGCGCCTACGGCTTGCAGTAAACAGTGCCTCACTTAGAACATTATGTCGCCGGGTTCGTAATCAACGGTCGTTTTGACAAAGGCCAATTCGTTGCAGTACGGATATTGCGGGCAATAGACACATTCTTTCCAAACCTTCTGCGGCAGCTTTTCTTTCGCAGTTTCAATGTAATCACATTTAGCAAAAAAGCCCGGCTGATACGTAAGAGTAAAAAACATCTTTACACCGCGTTCAATGCCTTCAGCTTCCAGCAGCTCTACCATTTTCCTGCCGATCCCCTGTGTTTTACGTTCAGGATCAACAGCCAGCGAACGAATCTCTGCCAGGCGGTCCCAGACAAAGTGCAGTGCGCCGCAGCCAATCACATGATTGTTCTCAACGGCCACCACGTAATCGCGCAGATTTTCGTAAATGGAATTACGCGAACGCGGCAGCATCAAGCCTTCGGTGGCATAATCATTGAGCAGTTTATGAAGTTTCTCTACATCGTCAAAAGTAGCAGAACGATAAATAATCATGGGCGCACTCCTTTCATTTTGTATTTTCTCAATAGTACCATTATTGAGTCATAAATACAATATATTTTTATAAATATGCTGCAATATCAGTCAGCTTATACATAATCTCATGTTCATGTCTAAAAAATAATATCATACAAAAATCCTGCTTGACCTGTAAGCAGGATTTTCGTTATTTTATAATATTTTCTGAATACGGCTGTAGACTCGCAGAGCATTACTATAGAAAAACGCTTCCTGATGTTCTTCCGGGATCAGCTGCCGCATGATTGCTATATAATCGGGAATATTGACGAGAGGCCAGTCGCTGCCGTACATTAATTTATCCCAGCGGTTCATGTAGCGCAGCCACATTCCCAGATAGTCGAAATAGCCCTGATTCTGCCTGTAAAAATGCGGTCCCGGTATGCCTTCCAGCAGCCCTGACAGATCGATCGCCACATTATCGTTTTTTGTAGCCACTTCTGTAGCGTCCAGCAGCCACGGATTGCCGCAATGGCAGATAACGAATTGCACATCCGGGAAATCAGCCGCAACCTCGTCTACAGTCAGCGGGTGCGCATAGCGCAGCTTGGCGGCAGGAGTTGCCGTATCGCCTGTATGTACTGCTACCGGTACCTTATACTGCCGGGCCAATTCAAAGAGCGGATAGTGCCGTTTATCATAAATATATACCGGCCGGTAGCCGGGATAAAATTTAATGCCCAGACAATGCGGCTCACTGAGATAATATTCAAATTCCTGCGCCGTCTTTTCTGCATTTTCCAAAGTAATATCTTCGCTTTTAACGCCCAGACAATACCCCATATTAGCCGGCTGGTTGTAATGCCGCTCATCAAAAGGGCCACTCAGGTTGATCAGACGCGGCGTACTTCCGCCATAACGGCTGGGAGCATCTTCCGAATTTCCCATCGCAACGGCAAAAACAATACTGTTATCCCTGCATATCTGCTGCCAGCAGGCCGCAGTATTAGCATGTCCGGCATTCTCTGCCACATCGTAAAACTTGTCTATATCATAATAATGCATATGCGCGTCAATGATTTTCATAAAATGCACCTTCTTTCATACATTTTTATTATAACACCTTTATTTAGCAGCAGTGCAGTAAAAAATTATTTTATTTACTTACGAAAAAATACCCCCGACCTACATCGGGGGTATTTCATTATCTGTTAATCTCTCAATTTTGCCTTATATTCTTCGCCAACTTTATCGACAACGTTTTTGATGACGGTATCGATCTCGGCATCAGTCAAAGTACGGTCATCAGCCTGGAAGGTCAGATTGAAGGCCATCGATTTACAGCCGTCAGCCACTTGCTTACCGGTATAAACGTCAAACACCTTCACATCGCTCAAAAGCTCGCCGGCATTAGCGCGGATCACGCCTTCCAATTCGCTCATGCTTACTTCCAGCGGTACAACGACAGCAATATCACGTGAAGTACCGGGGAATTTAGGCAGATGTTTATATTTGGGCACCTTAACAGCAGCAGCGACCAAAGGTTCAATACCCAGCTCCAGTACATAGGTCTCGCTGCTCAGATCAAAGTTAGCGGCAACCGTAGGATGCACTTCGCCGAAATACCCGATCAGTTCACCCTGATATTCGATCGCACAGCTCTTGCCCGGATGCAGATATGGCTGCGTTTCCGAAACCAGCCTGTAATCTGTAACCTGCAATTTTGCCAACAGCCCTTCGACAACGCCTTTCATATCATAGAAGTCCACATTACCTTCAGTCCAGTTCAGTACATTACGTTTACCGCTCATGGCAGCGCATAATACACGTTTTTCTACCGGGAATTCCGTTAAAGGCAGTGCTTGAGGCAGATAAGTACGGCCAACTTCAAAAATTTTGACACTTTCGCTCTGACGTGCCAGATTATAAGCAACTGTACTTAAAATACTGGGTACCAAAGTAGTACGCATAACTTTAAATTCATCGCTGATCGGATTCATCAATTCGATCACTTGGCGGCGTTCATCATCTGCCGGCAGTTCCAGCTTATCAAAAGAACCGGGATGGATAAAGCTGTATGTCATAACCTCGCTCAAGCCTGCGGAAGCCAGATAATCCTCCACACTGTCGCGTACATCCTCGATCACAGCCTGACGTCCCTGTACCAAAGGCAGAGCCGGCATGTGTGACGTGATCTTGTCATAGGAATGCATACGTGCGATCTCCTCGCTGATATCGGCATCACAGGTCACATCATAACGCCAGCTGGGAGCGGTAACAATCAGCTCTATTCCCTCCTGCTGTACGCCGAACTGCAGCTTCTTTAAAATGTCGATCATTTCCTCAGTCGCGATCTCAACACCAATACGGGTATTGATAGCAGACGGAGTAACTTTGACGACAGCCGGCTTCACTTCGGTCGGGTAAGCTTCCACGATACCGCAGACAGTCTCGCAGGCACCCATCTGTTCCAATAAATGCGCGGCGCGATTAAGAGCGTTATGAGTCAGCACAGTGTCCACACCGCGTTCAAAACGTCCGGAAGCCTCGCTGCGCAGGCCCAAAGCTTTAGAGGTGCGGCGAATCGAAGGCCCGTTAAAGGTGGCAGCCTCAAGCATAACATTGACAGTGCTGTCAGTAACTTCTGTTTCCAATCCGCCCATAACCCCGCCCAGGCCTACCGCATGAGCAGGATCGGCGATAGTGATCATACTTGGGTCGAGCGTGCGTTTCTGGCTGTCCAGAGTCACCAGCTTCTCCCCAGCCTCAGCACGGCGGACGATCAGCGTATGGTCACCGACTTTATCGTAATCATACGCATGCATCGGCTGGCCTAATTCCAGCATTACATAGTTAGTTACATCGACAACATTGCTGATCGGGCGCATACCGCAGGCACGCAGATGTTTCTGCATCCACTCCGGCGACTGGCCGATCTTGATATTCTTCAATACGCGTACAGCAAAACGACTGCACAGGTCAGCTGCCTGCACATCTATTTTCGCCATTTCAGCAGCGCAGCCACCGGCAGCTTCCTGTACACTCATATCAGGCAGGCGCAATTCCGTACCCAAAACAGCGGCAGCCTCGCGGGCCAGGCCAAGGATATTGGTACAGTCGCCACGGTTAGCCGTCAGATCAATATCCAGCACCACATCATCCAAACCTAAAACTTTTTTGATATCCACACCGATCGGCGTATCCGGCGGCAGAATGAAAATGCCGTTGCGCTGCTCCGGCAGTAAAAGCTTGGCGTCAATGCCAAGTTCTTCAGCACTGCACAGCATACCGAAGGAATCAAGCCCACGCATTTTAGCTTTTTTCAGCTTCATGCCATTAGGCAGCTGCGAACCGACAACAGCAACTGGTACCATATCATCTTGATGTACGTTTTGCGCACCGGTCAATATCTGCACGATCTCGCCGCTGCCATAATCCATCATGCACACCCACAAATGATCGGAGTTAGGATGGCGCTCGATCTGGGTCACTTTGCCAGTAATAACGCCTTCCAGACCTGCTCCCAGATAGTTTACGCTTTCTACCTCCAGCCCTACGCGGGTCAGTTTTTCAGCCAACTCTTCAGGAGTGACGTTAATATCAACATATTTTTTTAACCAGTCAATAGATGCTAACATAATCTTCCTCCTTATTTGAACTGGCGGATAAACCGCAGGTCGTTTTCAAAGAATAAACGCAGATCGTCGATACCATATTTCAGCATGGCGATACGTTCAACACCCATACCAAAAGCGTAACCGTTAATCTTATCGGGATCGTAACCACTCATGCGCAGCACATTGGGATGCACCATACCGGAGCCCAAAATCTCGAGCCATCCGGAATTTTTGCAGACACGGCAACCTTTGCCGCCGCAGATGACGCAGGAGATATCGACCTCGGCACTCGGTTCCGTAAAGGGAAAATAACTGGGACGTAAACGGATTTCCACACTGCCGCCAAACATTTCTTTGCAGAAGGTTTCCAACGTCCCCTTCAAATCAGCCAGGCTGATATTTTCACCCAGCACCAGACCTTCGACCTGATGGAACATCGGTGAATGGGTCGCATCATAATCGTTGCGGTAAACAGTGCCAGGAGCAATCATCCTGATCGGAGTATTCGGCTCACAAGCCTGCATTGTCCGAGCCTGTACCGGTGAAGTCTGCGTCCGCAGCAGGAAATTCTCAGTAATATAAAAAGTATCCTGCATATCACGGGCCGGATGATCCTGCGGCAGGTTCAAAGCTTCAAAATTATAATAATCGCTTTCGATCTCAGGCCCTTCCATGACGTCAAAGCCCATGCGCATAAAGATCTTTTTGATCTCGCGCAGCGTCAGCGTTACCGGATGCAGATGCCCGCAGCTTTGGGTACGGCCCGGTAAAGTGATATCAACCTTCTCGTTAGCCAGCCTGGCTTTCAAAGCCTCGGCTTCCAAAATCACGGCTTTCTCATTGATCGCCGCTTCCAAAGTACTTTTTACTTCGTTGACGATCTGACCGATCTTTGGCCTTTCTTCAGCCGGCAATGCGCCCATGCCGCGCAGTATCTCCGTCATGGGGCCCTTTTTACCCAGATATTTGATGCGCAGATCTTTGAGGCCGTCAGGCGTCGTTACTGCTTCCAGCTCTGCCAGCGCTTGTTCCTTAAGTGCCTGCAATTCTTCTCTCATATTCTTCCTCCTGTAAAAAAATAAAACTCCCGCCCCTGGTAAGGGGCGAAAGTTATGCTTCCGCGGTACCACCCTAATTTGTACTCTGCTGTCTTAACGCGACTGACGTTGCACCTACACAGCTAAAGCCTTCAGTACAAACACTCACGAGTGAACTTCCGCTTTAGTGTATCGCAAGGCTTTCAGCCATGGCCTCGCTCTCTGTGTCGCACATCAGGCGTACTCTCCCGGTCATCGTGTCAAAAAATGGGGCGTATTCAATTAACGCTATTAATTTTATCACAACTTGCCTTTGCCTGCAAGCCGTTGACGCAGACATTCAAACATAACGATCCCAGCCGCCACCGCAGCATTAAGCGATTCTGCCCGGCCTTCCATCGGTATAAAAACTTTTTTGTCAGCCGCTGCCAACAAACTTTCTGAAACACCTTCGGCCTCACTGCCGATAACAACCGCCACCCGGCCCTGCAAATCGGTCTCATATAAACTGCCGGCGTTAGCCAGGCAAGTTACTAATAGCTCATACCCGCTTTGCTGTGCCCATCTGATAAAATCAGCTTCGCTGACCCCTTCGGCAACAGGCAAATGCAGCAGCGACCCCATTGTCGCACGTACTGCTTTAGGTGCAAAAACATCTGTACAGCCGGCAAGTAAAATCACGCCGCTGATGCCTGCCGCATCCGCGCTGCGGATCATCGTACCAAGATTACCGGGATCGCCGATGCGGTCTAACACAAGTACAGTACCGCCTGCAGACGCCAGTTCATCTAAAGCCGCACTGGTTTTTGCAACCACAGCCGTCAGCGACTGCGGCGTTTCTGTATCGGCAATTTTTTTCATCACCTGTTCAGTCACTGCATATAATTCAGCACCGGCAAGGGCCGCCTGTTCTACGACTGCAGCCTGCCGCATCGAAGTTACTTTATTCTCCTGTAGCACAAAAAGCTGCTTCACCGTGCCATATTTGACGGCATCTTCCACTGAACGCAGACCTTCCACTAAAAAAGCCTGCTGCTCAGTCCGGTATTTTTTTTGTTTCAGCTCTGCGGCGGCCTTGACGACAGGATTACTGACGCTGCTCAATTCTTTCATCAGACAACTTCCTCCAGTGCCTTAATATTATCATGTTCACCAATAATGATCATCTCATCGCCAAGATTCAGCACCATTTTAGGATCTGGATTGACCAGCGTTTCACTGCCGTGCTTGATCGCCACGATATTGACGTTATAACGGCTGCGCAGATTGGATTCGATCAGATTTTTCCCGGCCAGGCTTGTCGGCACCGTGATACTCATCAGACTGATAGTATCGGACAGCTCAATATAATCAACGATACTGTTGGAAATAAGGTTATGGGCAACACGCTGCCCCATATCACGTTCCGAATAGACGATCTTATCAGCGCCGATCTTTTCGAGCATCTTACCATGGACCTGATTAATTGCTTTTACAACGACCACAGGCACGCCCATTTCCTTCAAAAGCAGCGTCGTCATCATATTAGCTTCCAAGTCCCCGATCGCCACAACTGCCACATCAAAATTCTGAGCGCCCAAAGAACGCAATGTACGTTCATCAGAAGCATCTGCCGTCACTACATGCGTCAGTTCGTGCGCCAGATTCTGTACATTATCCTCGTCAGTATCGACACCCATGACCTGATACCCCAGCTCATTGAGCGTCAGTGCTACACTGGTGCCAAAACGGCCTAAGCCAAAAACAGCATATTGTTTTTCACGTTGTTTTTTAATCATTATCGTTACCGCCTTTAACCAATCATAATATTTTCCGAAGGATATCTGATCTTATCGTCTTTAGAATGCAGGAATGATAAAACAAAAGTCAGCACACCAATACGTCCGGCATACATAGTCAGAACCAGAATCAGCTTGCCCCAGTCATTCCAATCGGGCGTAATACCTACCCCCAACCCAACAGTAGCAAAAGCCGAAACCACCTCAAACAAAACGTAATCAGCACGATGCATCCCGCCATCACAGATCAGCAGCAGAAAATACGCACCCAGCATCCACAGCAGACAGACAGTAAAGACATTATAAGCCTTATCGACTGTTTCCGAAGCGATCCGCCTGTCAAACAACACTGTATCGCGTTTACCATGCAGCAATCCCCAGGTAGATACCAGCAGTACCATCACTGTCGTAGTTTTCATACCGCCGCCGGTAGATGTGGGCGAAGCGCCGATGCCCATTAAAAGTACCATAAAAAACAGTGAACTGGCCCGCATATCAGTCAGTTCGATCGTATTGAACCCAGCCGTCCGGCAGGTAACGGATTGAAACGCAGCAGCCATCCATTTGTCCAGTTCATTGGGCATACCGCCTAAGGTAGCCGGATTCGTATATTCCAGAGCCAAAATCACCAGTGTACCGCCAAAAGTCAGGATCGCGCTGGCTGTCAGTACTATTTTACTGTGCAGCCGCAACTTGCTCCATTTTCGGTTACGGCGCAGATCATCCAAAACGGTAAAACCAATACCGCCGATAGTGATCAGAGCCATAATGCACAAATTCAGCGTTACATCATTATAATGCCCTGTCAAACTGGTATAGTCGCCAAACAAATCAAAGCCGGCATTACAAAAGGCAGAGATTGCATGCCAATATCCCCAGGCAATACCCCATATCCAAAGCAGAATAAAAATGCCAGGCCAAAATAGTACCAAAAACAAATTCGATCGTCAAAGCATATTTTACAACATTCAACGACAGCCGTACTACCCCGGAAGGCTCGTTCAGATTAAGCGATTCCTGAATAAACAGCCGCTCCCTCAGATTGATACGTTTGCCGATCGCCACGCTCAGCAGCGTAGTCAGCGTCATAATCCCCAAGCCGCCGATCTGAATAAGGACGATCATCACCAGCTTGCCGAACCAGGAAAAATAATGACCGGTATCAACCACGACCAGTCCCGTTACACATGAAGTCGAAGTCGCTGTGAATAAAGCGTCGATAAAACGCATACTGCTGCCATCAGCACTGGCAATTGGCAGCATCAGCAGCATTGAACCGCACAAGATAAGCATGGCAAAAGTAAACGCCACCATCTGGCTGCCCGTCAAGCTATGATTAAGCAGCTTTAACCATCTATGCAATAAATTGATCAAAAATAACAAATTCTTCACCATCCCGGCAAACGCCGCCAAATATTACTTATTGAGTATAGTTCAAGTTTACTCTCATTACTTTATGCTTGTCAATTTTACTTGCTTACTAAAATGCAGCTTTATTAATTACAAATCAAACGTGCAGAAATGTAAAAAACAATGTCATCAAAATAATACTGATCACAATAGTTATGGAATTGGCAAATCCAGCCAGCTCAACATTACCGCCCATCCTGGCAATAAAGATAGGTGCGATCGCCGTAGAGGGCGCCAAAAAAACCAGCGCCAGCACTTCCTTGACTTCTGCATTGAGCGGCGCATGATAAAAGCACACCCATGCCAAAGCTACCCCGAAAACATAGCGGTACAGCACCACTTCGCGGACCTGCTTCAGTTTCTTCAGATCCAGAGTCATTTCGAACATCATTCCGATCATCAGCATCGACAAAAAAGTGTTAGCACTGCCGATAAGTCCGGTCAGAGTATAAACAGGCTGCGGCAGATGCACTTCAAACAATGCACAGACCAGCATCAGCACATAAACAACAAAAGGTACTGAACTAAGCAGCTTTGCGGCTACACTGCGCAGAGTGACCGGCTCATATTTTTCACCGGTATGCACCAGCCCGCTGGCTAAAGCATAGGTACCGCCGGTACACATGATCGAGTTTCCCACATCGAACATACAAGTGGCTACCACAGCAAAAGGCCCCAGAAAACTTTGCGCAAACGGCAATGTGAAACAGCCGATATTATAACCAGCCAGATTAAAAACATAAAAAATCTTCGCCGCATTTGTCTGATAACGTGTCAGCATAAAGCCCCAGACAATCATCAACAGATTCCCCAGAAAACCGATCAATGTCAGTACAAACAGCGTATACTCCATTTTAAAGGCCGCAAAGCTGGTGATAACGGCACAGGGCAGCGTAATATTCAAAACAATTTTCGCAATCAATTTATAGTCATCCGGCTTGAAAAAACCGCGTTGCTTCAACAAATAGCCAAAAGCAATAATAATCACAAAAGCCAGAGCTTTCGTCAACACCTGTTCCATATTTTCCTCATCTTCATCTAAAATTCTTCTTCACAGCCATTTAAAAACTCAACTTAAATTATACAGCGGTCAGACAAATTAAGCAAAACTCTTTTTTCTTTAATAATATTCTTTAAACAAAACTTTGCTTTTAGCATTTCGTTTGCTATAATAACTTACAGAATATATACAAAGGGGGATATCAATGTTTAAACAATCTAAAATTTTAGTAGGTGCAGCACTTTTAGCCGTATCTGTACTCAGCTTCAGTCTGCCGCAGTCGGCAGAAGCGATCAATCTGGGCAGTATTGCCGGAAAAGCAGTCGGTGCCGCCAAAGAGCAGCAGGAGATCAACAAAGCTCTGAATTATTATGATAATGACGGACGTTACGAACTGTTTGAAGCAATCAAACAAGACGACGGTGTCAACGGCGATTATAATGCTAACGCCATGCTGGGCCGCAT
>OHDH01000874.1_pt1 | contig 12574 bp, 8 predicted proteins | sample 1566921 | NCBI WGS metagenome assembly OHDH01 (sample SAMEA3879585, study PRJEB24766) | human gut metagenome | biome: human-associated habitat; feature: feces | place: USA | collected 1985/1987
TTTAATCATGAAAGCGAACGCCGGGGCGAAACGTTCGTAACCCGTAAGATAACTTTTGCCGCCGCCCGTATCGCACAGGGTGAACAGGACAAATTGTATCTGGGTAACCTGAATGCACGCCGTGACTGGGGATATGCCAAAGATTATGTAGAATGCATGTGGTTGATGCTGCAACATGACGTACCGGAAGATTTCGTTATCGCTACGGGAGAAATGCACACAGTCCGCGAATTCGCAACGCTGGCTTTCAGGGAAGCAGGTATCGAACTCCGTTGGGAAGGTGAAGGCATAAATGAGAAAGGTGTTGACGCTGTTACCGGAAAGACGTTGGTAGAAGTCGATTCCAAATATTTCCGGCCGGCGGAAGTAGAACAGTTGCTAGGCGACCCTACCAAAGCAAAAACATTACTGGGCTGGAATCCCCGTAAGACTTCATTTGAAGAGTTGGTAAGCATTATGGTCCGCCATGATATGGAGAAGGTGAGACGCATGATTGCAAACAAACATTAAACAGTTCCCATGTACACTGAGGAAACTACGAGAAAATCTCTTATCATTTCTCTACTTCCTCTGTGCCGAATCTAAAAAAGGAAGAATGGAAAAGAATGCGAAAATATACGTAGCAGGACATCACGGTCTCGTCGGCTCTGCTATCTGGAGAAATTTGCAGGAGAAAGGATATACCCGTCTTATAGGCCGTACACATAAAGAACTCGATTTGCTGGACGGTGTGGCTGTCCGCCGCTTTTTCGACGAAGAACAGCCGGAGTATGTATTCCTTGCCGCCGCTTTTGTAGGAGGTATCATGGCAAACAGTATTTACCGCGCTGACTTTATTTACAAGAACCTGCAAATCCAACAAAATGTCATCGGAGAGAGTTTCCGTCATAATGTAAAAAAATTGCTTTTTCTCGGCAGTACATGTATTTATCCGCGTGACGCCGAACAACCGATGAAAGAGGAGGCATTGCTTACTTCTCCATTGGAATATACCAATGAGCCGTATGCTATCGCAAAAATAGCGGGTCTGAAAATGTGTGAAAGTTTTAACTTACAATATGGCACGAACTACATCGCGGTGATGCCGACCAACCTTTACGGACCAAACGATAATTATCATCCAGAGCACAGCCATGTGCTTCCGGCACTGATCCGTCGTTTCCATGAGGCAAAAGAGGCCGGATTAAAAGAGGTAACCTGTTGGGGAACCGGTACACCTCTCAGAGAGTTCCTCTATGTGGACGATCTTGCAGATGCCTGCGTATATCTGATGAACCATTACAGCGGAAACGAGACCGTGAACCTTGGAACCGGAAAAGAGCTGACCATCAAAGAGCTGACAGAACTGGTTGCCAAAGTAGTCGGATATGAGGGTGAGATCAAATGGGATTCCACAAAACCGGACGGAACACCGAGAAAACTTCTTGATGTAAGCAAATTAGAGGGACTCGGATGGAAGTATAAAACAGAGTTAGAGGAAGGAATCCGTCTGACTTATGACGATTTCCTGCACAATCCGATGCGTGCAGAGCGCTAAGAGCGTAGAATGGAGAAACAACATGTATATTGTTTTATTATCAGGCGGTTCCGGAAAACGTCTCTGGCCGTTATCAAATGATCTGTGTTCCAAGCAGTATATTAAGTTAATGAACCCGGATGAAGCGGAACATTCGGAAAGCACCGAAAAATGTTCCATGTTACAGCGTGTCTTTGGACAGCTGAAAGCGGCATCTCTTTCCGAAAATACGATCGTTTGTGCAAGCGATTCCCAGGTGGAGCTCATCGAGAGCCAGTTGGACGGACAGGCAGAAGTTGCGGTTGAGCCTATGCGCCGCAACACATTCCCGGCTGTTATGTTATCCTGTGCCTATCTTTTGTCAAACAAGGGTGCAAAGCCGGATGATGTGGTTGCATTTCTGCCGGTAGATCCATACACTACAGTAGAGTTTTTTAATAAGATCAAATCTTTGGGTGAATATATTGAAAAACAGGACAGTGTGATCGGACTGCTCGGCGGCGTGCCGACCTATCCATCCACAAAATATGGATATATCGTTCCTGAAAAAAACGGATCCGAGCCGTTTGCAGTAAAAGGATTCCGTGAAAAACCGGATGAGGTGACCGCACAGGAACTTGTGGATATGGGTGCACTCTGGAATTGTGGTGTGTTCTGTTTCAAATTAAACATGGCTGCGCAGTGGCTGGATAAATACGGTGTTACGACAAACTATGATGAGATGGTTGCCGATTACGAAAAGCTGCCGAAACAGAGCTTTGACTATGAGGTGTTAGAGCACTGGAAAAACATTGTTGCTGTCCAGTATGACGGGATCTGGAAAGACCTTGGAACCTGGAATACCCTGACCGAGGAAATGAAAGAGCAGAGCATTGGTGATGTGACATGGGATAAGACCTGTGAGAACAGCCATGCAATCAATGTGCTTGGAGTTCCGATGGTAGTCATGGGAGCAAAAAATATGGTGATCGTTGCTTCGCACGATGGAATATTAGTAGCGGACAAACACCAGAGTTCCTATATCAAAGACTGCCTTGAAAATATTCCGGATGAGTCAAGATTTGAAGAGCGCCGCTGGGGAACGATCAAGACGATCGACAACAACGACGAGGACGGCACACACAGCGTCACAAAACGCATCAAGATCCTTGCAGGCAAGACAATGCCATATCACACACATGCCCAGCATACGGAGACGATCACCGTTATTTCCGGTATGGGAAAACTGATTCTTGAGGGAACGGAAGTAGATCTGCTTGCAGGTTCTACGGTAAGTATTGCATCCGGCAAGAAACATTCCATCAAAGCACTTGGATCGGATCTGCGGCTGATCGAGGTAAGCCTTGGTGTTACCTGTGATGATGAGCAGGTTCTAGGCTAAAAGTATGAATTTTGTCTGAATAAAAAAGATAAATGTAGCATTCTGGCTGAAAATGTTTTATAATAAAATATGTATATGCGTTTTTCTTTGGAAAACAGGGGATTGAAAAAGAGAATCTCTGTTGTTGGGAAAAACATAAAAAAATAAAAAAATTATTGAAAACAACATAAAAAAATGATATGTTGTTTACGGACGTAGTAATCACTGCGCGAGTGGAAAGGAGATTGGTTCATGGATACGAACGATATTTCAGCATGCGAAAGACTTGTCATGAAAGTTATCTGGGATTCAACAGAGGATCTGGCATTACAGGATATCATGAACAGAGTAAATCAGGAGAACGGAAAAAGCTGGAAGCCACAGACGGTTTCTACTTTTCTGGCAAGACTGGTTAAGAAATCATTTTTAACAGTTTACCGCAAGGGAAGATATTCATTCTATCAGCCTGCAGTAAGCAAGGAAGATTTCTGGAAAGCAACCGTACAGGAGAACGCAAGATTCTTTGATAAAGGAGATATGGCTGCGTTTGCCTGCCATCTTTGCGAGGATGCGCTTACCAAGGAAGAGGTTCAGGTACTCAAGAAAAAATTAGATGAACTTAATTAGTCAGATATTTTTGATTATCTTGATTGCCTGTTTTACAGGTACGGTCAGTCTGGGGTTCTGGAGAGTATTTCAGCCGCTTTTGCTGAAACGGGATCCCAGACTGGTATATGTGACTTTGCGGTTTATATGTATGATGTACATAGTACCGTTTGGTTATCTGATCGTCAGGCTGACCTGGCGTGGATATCTGCGGACGGAAAGCATATGGAAACCTAATTTTGAGATGGCAGGAGATATGGATCTCGTGTTTGGGATAGCCGGAATTATCTGGCTGGTCTTTCTGATCAAAAATGTCGCAGACAGCATGATTGAATTTATTCGCTGGAAAAGACTTTGCAGATACAGAATACCTGTGGCAGATGAACAGGTCTGTGCAGAGTTTCTGAAAGTGAAAAATATGCTCCATATCCATCGGAAGATAGGAATTTATTATAGCAGTTCCATTCAGAGTCCGATGGTGACAGGAGTATTCCAATATAATATCTTATTACCGAAGGATCACTACAGTAGAGAAGAACTGACGGTGATCTTTTGTCATGAACTGGTACATTGTAAGTATAATGACCCTTTCTTTAAAATTTGCAGCATTTATATCGGTGCGATGCAGCATATGACCTCCGGGGCAAAACATATTTTACCGTGGATCAATGAGTGGAGTGAATGTGCCTGTGACGTGTCGGCAGTCTGCGCATTGCGTGATGTGATAACGCCCAGACGTTATTTTGAAGTGATCGTAGATCTGATGGAGCGCATGCCGGAGGATTCAAAGCCGGATTATATTTTTTCTACCCTATATGAGAGCCAGCAGAGTTTGGGAAGGAGAATAGAGTATATGAAAAAATATGTGAAAGCCAAAAGAGGGGCAAAAATATCAGCATTTGTACTGTCGTTTTTATTTGTGGTAACTTCAATGACCACAACCTATGCAGCAAGTTACGGAGCAGCGGGTGTGCATGACGAATTGTATCAGGAAGCAGAGGGTACGCAGGGAGAGATTTCAGAGACGCCGGAATTAAAAGAAGTATTTGTTCCGGCATCTGAGAATAATGATTATTCCCGCATCAAATATGCAAAACCGGACCTCAGTCCGGTAGCACCTATACTCAGTTCCGGCGAAATGGTAACTTATAACTGGACGGTGGAACCGGGAACTCGTTTCTGCTCCGGTAAATTTAAGGTGTCAAGTGGACAGAAGATAGCACTTTCCGCTTCAATAGCACCGGGTACACAGACCTGCTGGATCGGTATCATGGATCCCCACAATAATGTGCGTTATGTAGAGGGAAAAAGTGCATTATCACATACGTTTTCTATTTCTGAAACCGGAAAATACCGTGTGTTTGTGCAGAACCGCGGAACCAAGAATGTAACAGCAGGTGGAGGTTACTATTTTCAGTAAGTAAATTACTTACAATATAAAAAGAAAGAGGCATAGAACCTCTTATCTTTTTAATTCAACACACTACAACTGAAATTGACGTTTGACAACAATTTATATTGAAAAAATATGACCGGGCGAAATCCGGGAGATTTCATCAGGTTATTTCAAAGTAACAGAATTAGGAGCGGTAGAAAAATCAAATACCGTTCCTTTTTTCTGCAAAGAACTTTTTAAGGTACTGGCAGGGAAATCCGGGTTGTCCGTGATGGAGGAAGGAGCGTCGATAAAGGCATAGGAGGCACCTGCAGCCTCGTAAAATTCATCGGAAAATGACCAGTTTCCGTGATGTCCGGTCTGGATATAATCGCAGGAAATATCGTTCCGGTAAGTACCAAGCAGATAGTCATTCATATCATATTTGATATCAGAGCAGAATAACATACTGTTTTGTGCCCCGCTGATCTTAAACAGCAAAGAGGCATTGTTCTGATAGTCTTTTTCATCCCCGACATTAGAAAGGACAGATTCATCCCAGGCATTAAAAACAGAGAGTGTCAGATGACCGGCAAGTGTGATCACATCGCCGCGTTTTAAATGTGTGAGATTATCGGCATCTTTCGTCAGTGCGTGGAACGTTTCCATGACCGTGATATCATCGTAAGGTTCACCGGCAGCTTCGATGAAATCATAATCGAAGCCGTTGTCATAAATATTTTTTATGGTGATATCTCCCGGATTGGCATAGATAACATTGAATGCACCGGCATGATCCTGGTGCGGATGGGAAATGATCCATGCGTCTACGGTGTTGTTGTGTTTCGCAATCACTTTCCGGACAGCATCGGCATTGCCTGCCCAGCCTCCGTCGATGATGATCAAAGTGTCATCGTTTGAAATCGTATAAAAAGTGCCCTGGACACCGGTCGCATCCGCATATTGCGTGATGAGATATTCCGTGGCAGGATCCGGTATGTGGCCGGTAGAGTCCATCCGGCTCTTCTGATAAGAAAACCATGCTGCACCGCTAAGCAGCAGAGCAGATAAAATTAAAAGAATGGTGGACAGTAAATTTTTCTTCTTCATAAAAATCCTCATTTCCTGGGTTGTTTACCATTTTTTCTTTATTCCAAATACTCCTCAATGCTTCTTTATACATTAGCAAAAAACAGGCGTGTTGTAAATTGCAGACATGGTTAAAATCTCAAACTTGCATGATAATACAGAAAATGGTACTATAAAACAATATGGAGTATTTTTGATTTTTGAATGGAAAGGCAGGAGGAATACGATGAAAATTGCAATCGCTGGAACAGGATACGTTGGATTGTCCAATGCGATTTTATTAGCGCAGCACCATGAAGTGACTGCAGTTGATATAATAGAAGAAAAGGTGGAGATGATCAATCAGCGCAGATCACCGCTTGTGGACCGTGAGATCGAGGACTATCTGGCAAACGCCAAACTTAATCTGACTGCAACCATAGACGGTATGCATGCATATGAAAAGGCAGATTATGTTATCATCTCGACACCGACAAATTATGATGAGAAGAAGAATTATTTTGATACATCATCTGTTGAGGAAGTGTTAGAACTGGTCTTAAAAGTCAATCCACATGCAGTGATCGTGATCAAATCTACGATTCCGGTCGGTTATACACAGTCTGTATGTGAAAAGTATCACACGGACCGTATACTGTTCTCACCGGAATTTTTGCGGGAAGGTCAGGCATTGAAAGACAATCTGTATCCGTCAAGGATCATTGTCGGATCGAAAGAGGGAAGCAGTGAAATGAAAAAAGCGGCAGAGACGTTTGCACATCTGCTGCAGGAGGGTGCGATCAAAGAGGACATCCCAACGCTTTTAACCAATCTTACAGAAGCAGAGGCAGTCAAACTTTTTGCAAACACATACCTTGCACTCCGTGTTTCTTTCTTCAATGAACTTGATACGTTTGCTGCCATGAAGGGACTTGATGCAAAACAGATTATTGAGGGAATCGGACTTGATCCAAGAATTGGAATGCAGTATAACAATCCTTCCTTTGGATATGGTGGTTACTGTCTGCCGAAAGATACCAAGCAGCTGTTGGCAAACTATGACAATGTACCAAATAACATTGTAGGTGCAATCGTTGATGCAAACCGCACGAGAAAAGATTTTATTGCGGAGCAGATTCTTGAAAAGAAACCGGAGACAGTCGGCATTTACCGCCTTGCGATGAAGGCAAATTCTGATAATTACAGACAGAGTTCTATTTTAGGGGTTATGGAGCGTATCCGTGCAAAAGGTGTAAACATTATTATTTTTGATCCGTCATTAAAGAAGGATACATTTGAAAATTCCAAAGTGATCCGTGATTTTGATGAATTTTGCAGGATGAGTGATGTGATCGTGGCAAACCGTATGGATACTATGTTGTCAGATGTAAAAGAAAAGGTGTATACAAGAGACATTTATTTCAGAGACTGATTGGAAGGACCGCATATGGATACACATAAATTTTTTGTGGAAAAACTCAGATTCCATCTGAATGAGCCGGATATGCTGGTGTTCGTCGGCTGGTTTTATGACGGAAAAGCATCCGGCAGGGAAGTTCAGGCTTATCTGGATGGCGAAAAGCTGCCGGCTGCCCTTACAGTAAACAAAGGTGCTGAGGTTCGCCAGAAATATCTTGGGACGATCAATGAAATCAATGAGGAAGTTGTCGGGATCGTGACGCTGCCGAAAGACTGGCGTGAAAAAAAGAAGTTTGAAATTTTTACGGATGACGGAGAAAGTAAAAAAAGAGCGTATGCTGTTTCAACCGGAAAACTGCGCGTAAGGGAAAGCAGACTGGAATATTATATTGAAAACTGCCACCGCGATGAGGACACCGTGACGGTGACCGGCTGGTGCATGGGGGCAGGAGAAGTGAATCTTTATCTGCTGGATAACCGCAGACAGAAGCTTCAGGTAAAGACGGATCACTATTTCCGGAAAGATCTGCTCTCTGTATTTCCGGAATGCGACATACAGGCAAAACCAGGGTTTATGATCCAGGCGTCGATTCCGCGAAAGGATGATAACAAAAAGTTTTTCCTTGAAATGCGCAATGCAGAACATTACTCCCGCACCCGGTTAAGAAAGTGGGATGATGGAGGCAGATGGCAGTATATTCTGGAAAAATCACAGGATGCACTCCGCTATTTAGAGCGGAACGGACTGTCTGCAACGATCCACAAGATCGAAAATAAATTAGGGGGGAAATCGGAAATCTCCTATGACGCATGGTGTCAAAAATATGATGTAAAAAAAGAAGAGCTCGAAGAACAGAGAAAACGGACATTTTCTTATCAGCCTTTGTTTTCCGTCGTCGTGCCGCTGTATCGGACAAAACCGGAATTTTTAAAAGAAATGATCGGATCCATACAGGCACAGACTTATGGTAACTGGCAGTTATGCTTAGCGGACGGCAGTCTGTCAGGGGATGATGCGGGGACTGCGGAAAACGGACAGGCACCTGTAACGGAGCTGACACCGCTCTTAGAGCAGTATGCGAAAGCGGATAAAAGGATTACATTTACAACACTTCCAAAGAATCTTGGAATATCCGGCAATACGAACGCAGCGCTTGCACTGGCAGCAGGTGACTATATCGTCCTGGCTGACCATGATGATATTGTTCCTGCGAATGCGCTCTATGAACTGGCAGATGCCTTAAATCAGGATCGCAGTATTGATGTCTTATATTCAGACGAAGATAAGATCAGCATGGATGGAAAAAAGAGATTTGAACCTCATTTTAAACCGGATTTTGATCTCGATCTTTTGTGCAGTGTCAATTATATCTGTCACCTGTTTGCGGCTAAAAAAGAGCTTGTGGATATGGCAGGTGGATTTTGCAGTGAATATGACGGGGCACAGGATCTTGATTTTATCTTAAGATGTTGTGAGAATGCGAAGAATATCAGACATATTCCAAAGATTTTGTATCACTGGAGATGCCATATGCAGTCTACGGCTGCAAATCCGGAGAGCAAGCTGTATGCGTTCGAGGCAGGAAGACGTGCGATAGAGGCACATTATAGCAGGATTGGGGTTCCGGCAGCTGTGGAAAATGCAGCATTTTACGGGATGTACCGGACAAAATATGACTGGAAGGAAAAACCGCTGGTATCGATCATTATTCCAAATAAAGATCACAGGAAAGATTTAGAAACATGCGTTAATTCCATTCTCGAAAAAACCACTTACCCGAACATCGAGTTTATTATTGTAGAAAATAACAGTACCGAGCAGGAAACCTTTGATTATTACAAAGATCTTGAGACAATGCGTGAAAATGTACATGTTGTTTTTTATGAGGGTGGCTTTAATTATTCAAAGATCAACAATTTCGGTGCGGATGCCGCAAAGGGTTCGTATCTGTTACTCCTCAACAATGATACGGAAATGATCGACGGTGGCGCGATCGGTGAGATGTTAGGTTATTGTATGCGCGGGGATGTTGGAATTGTCGGTGCAAAGCTGTTATACGAGGATGAGACGATCCAGCATGCCGGAGTCGTTTTAGGATTTGGCGGGACCGCGGGACATGCATTTATCGGCAAACCGCGTTACGATACCGGTTATTTTGGCAGAATTTTATGCGCGCAGGATTATTCGGCTGTCACTGCGGCCTGTATGATGGTAAAACGCAGTGTGTTTGATGAGGTCGGCGGACTGACGGAAGAACTTGCGGTTGCGTTCAATGACATTGATTTTTGTCTGAAAGTGCGTAAAACAGGAAAACTTGTGGTCTATGATCCATATGCAGAGTGGTTCCATTATGAGTCGAAATCCAGAGGATATGAGGATTCACCGGAAAAAGTGGAGCGGTTTAATGACGAGGTGGATACACTGCTTCGTTCATGGAGAGAGATCATTGAGCAGGGAGATCCGTATTATAATCCGAACCTGACACTGGATAATTCAGATTTTTCCCTGCGCAAATAGGCAGTAAGAAAGAAGAGAGGCAGCAGTTCCTATGATGAAAGTATTTATTTGCCCGGAATGCGGATGGATGCGTGTCGTATCAAGACGCAAAGATGTGGAGTGCTTTAAATGTGGAAACGAGCAGATGACGCTGGCAAAGGTGGATTTTGACGCATTCACCTCAATGTCGGAGGAGGAACGAAAGGATTACGCAAACGGATGGCTCTATATCCATCAGAAAGCGAAAAAATAAACATGAAGTCAATTTTTCAGAAAATAACCGTTCAGAAAGTTGTGAAGGGATTCCGCTATCTGAAACATTATGGATGGAAAGAATTTATCATCCGTCTCCAGGAAAAGATGGAGGCAGAAAATGTTCCGTATGAGCCATGGTATGAAAAACATAAGGCGACAGCGGAGCAGATAGAGAAACAGAAAAAGCAGGCAGAAAAATGGAACGATGCGCCAAAGATCAGTATCGTGGTGCCGCTTTTTAAGACACCGGAAACTTTTCTGCGCGCGATGATAGAGTCCGTACAGGCGCAGACCTATGGCAACTGGCAGTTATGCCTTGCGGATGGAAGCGGAGCCGGGGATGAAGATGCGGATCCTAAAGCGTCTTTGGTGCAGAGTATTGTAAATGAATATGCATCTGCAGATACGCGGATCAAGTATGAATGTCTGACCGAAAATCAGGGGATCGCGGGAAATACAAATGCGGCGATCGCACTGGCGGACGGAGACTGGATCGCATTTATGGATCATGATGATCTGCTTGCGCCGGATGCACTGTTTGAGATGGTAAAAATGATCCGGCAGGGATTCCACGATGAGGATGGGCTTGCAGCGACGGTCTACCGGGAAGACGGTAATGACTACGAGATGCTTTATACGGATGAAGACAAAGTCGATATGGATGGAAAAACACATTTTCAGCCGCATTTAAAGCCGGACTTTAACATCGATCTGCTCCGTTCAAATAATTACATCACGCATTTCCTTGCAGTAAAGAGATCACTTCTCGACCGGGTTGGCGGAATCCGTTCTGATTTTGACGGGGCACAGGATTATGATTTTATTCTCCGCTGTGCGGAACAGGCAGGGGCGATCGGGCACATTCCAAGGATCTTATACCACTGGAGATGCCACAAAGAGTCGACCTCTGAGAATCCATTTTCCAAGCAGTATGCAGTGGATGCGGGAAAACGTGCGATCGGGGAACATTTAAAACGCCTTGGCGTGGATGCTGTCGTGACGCCGACGAAGGATATGGGATTTTATGAGGTGGAGTATCCTCTGACAGAGCAGCCGCTTGTGTCGATCATCATACCAAGTAAGGATGAGGTGGAAACCTTACGGAAATGTATTGCTGCGGTCGAAAAGTCTTCGTATGGCAATTATGAAGTTATTGTGGTGGAAAACAACAGCTGCGAAGATACTTTCCGTTATTATGGGGACATTGCGCCGCAGGAAACGACCGTTGATGGAACACGCTGCATGGAGGGAAAACTTGCAGGCGGACAGCGCATCTGTGTTGCAGTCTATACGGAAGGATTTAACTATTCGAAGTTAAATAATTTCGGTGTAAAATTTACAAAAGGCAGCTATTACCTTCTGATGAACAATGACATTGAAATGATCGGAAATGACTGGATGAAGCGGATGCTTGGAAGCTGCCTGCGGGAAGAAGTAGGAATCGTCGGCGCAAAACTGTTTTATCCGGATCACACGATCCAGCATGCCGGGATCGTAGTGGGAATTGGCGGAAGTGCGCGCGGCATCGGAGATAACATGTTTGTCGGTCTTGCCGGGGACCGGAGCGGGTACATGCATAAGGCATCCCTCCAGCTTGATTACAGCGCAGTCACGGCGGCATGTCTGATGGTAAAAAGAGAGATTTATGAGCAGGCAGGCGGCTTTGAGGAGCAGCTTGCAGTTGCGTTTAATGATGTGGATTTCTGTCTGAAGGTGCGCAGACTCGGGAAATTAGTTGTCTACGAGCCGCATGTGCAGGCATATCATTATGAATCGAAATCCCGCGGGGCGGAAGATTCACCGGAAAAAACAGCGCGTTTCCAGCGTGAGATCGAATACATGAGAAATCACTGGATCGGTATCTTAAAAAACGGAGATCCGTATTACAATCCAAATTTTTCTTCGGTTTATAATAATTATTCTCTGAAGGATAACAGCTGAATGGAGGATAGATGACGGAAGTTACGATTATCATTCCGAACTACAACGGAAAAAAGCTTTTGGAAAACTGCATAAAGACACTCGAACGGCAGACCTGTCAGGAATTTAAACTGCTTGTGATCGACAATGGCTCTAAGGATGGCAGCACGGACGTGACATCGGAGAGCCTTTACATGGAAATGGTCGCACTGCCGGAAAATACCGGATTTTGTGGTGCGGTAAACCTTGGCTTTGAAATGACAACAACACCATATGCGATCTTACTGAACAATGATACCGAGGCAGAGCCGCATTTTGTGGAGGAGCTGTTAAAAGGAATCCGGCAGTCGGAACGTATTTTTTCCTGTGGCGCGCAGATGCTTGATTTTAAACAGAGAGAGCTGCTTGACAATGCGGGGGATCTCTATACGCTGCCGGGCTGGGCAGTTGCGCGTGGAAAGGGCAGACCTGCCGCAGATTATGGAAAACAGACGGATGTTTTTTCCTGTTGTGGAGGAGCGGTCATCTACCGGATGTCCGTGTTAAAACAGATTGGTG
>OHDH01000876.1_pt1 | contig 12553 bp, 17 predicted proteins | sample 1566921 | NCBI WGS metagenome assembly OHDH01 (sample SAMEA3879585, study PRJEB24766) | human gut metagenome | biome: human-associated habitat; feature: feces | place: USA | collected 1985/1987
TGCGCCTTTGCACTTCCAATGAAAGCGCCCCAGTTTATACGCTGGACGGTGAAAAGCTGGTGTTTGATCACTTTGAACGGGCCGGAGCGCTTCACAAAGAAGGGGTGTACTGATGGCCGGTGAAAAGAACTTTGAAACCCGCCTGAAAAAGTGGCTGGAAAGTGAAGGGATTTATCCCTTGGGTGAACCAGTTGACCGGATGGGAACCCCGCCCTGTGGGTATTGGGAAAAGCGTTGGGGCGGCGGAAGGTATGTGAAAAGCGGCCTTCCTGATATGAAGATTGTGGTGAAGGGGATCACCCTTGAAGTTGAACTGAAAGCCACCAACGGCACCCCTTCAGAACTTCAGAAGCGCAATCTGGCCCAAATCAATAATTCCGGTTGCTTTGGCTTCATCCTGTACCCGGAAGGCTTTGAAACCTTCAAAAAAATTGTGAAAGGGGTGAAACAATGCGAGTTTCCCACAGCCGGGTTGATCTCTTTAATAAATGCCCATACCGATACCGCTTGCGATATGTGGAAGGGCTGAACACCATCCCGGATACTGAACCGGATAATGCCTTGATTCTAGGCACCGCACTTCATACCGGTATTGAAGAAGGGGTTGAAAAGGCCCTTGACTTCTACCAATCCAGCTTCCCCATTCTGACGGATGATCACATTCATGAAATGATGAAGCTGGAAGCCATGATTCCAAAAGCAAAGGCCATTTTACCACCGGGCGGCACCTTTGAACTTCCTATTGGAAATGCTGACTTCATCGGCTTTATGGATTATCTTTGGCCCGCTGGATGGATGGATAAAAAGCACCCTTTTAACCAATGGGGTGAAGATGTTCAGGTGTTTGATCTATACGACTTCAAATATTCCAGCAATTCCAAAAGCTACATGGTTTCCGGTCAGTTGCATGAATACAAGTATTTCTATGAACTGACCCATCCCGGACACCGGATCAGGAATATGTATTTTCTGTTTGTTCCCAAGGTGAAAATCAGGCAGAAGAAAACAGAAACCTTGGCCCAATTCCGGGACAGGTTGCGGGAAGCCTTGAACGGGGCTGAACCGTGGCTTGAACAGGTTCCCTTCAATCTTTACAAGATTGTGGATTTCCTGACCAATGTGAAGCACATGGTTGAAGCCACAGACTTTCCCAAGAACCCAAACCATTTTTGCGGATGGTGTGAGTATGAAGAATATTGTCAGAAAGGATGGGATTATATGTTACTTCCCAAGAATGAACGCCGTGACCTGAACGCCACCAAAAAGAAGGTTGTGTGGCTTTACGGCGCACCCTTCAGCGGCAAAACCTTCTTTGCCAATCAGTTCCCCGACCCCCTGATGTTGAACACGGATGGCAACATCAAGTTTGTGGATGCCCCCTATATCGCCATTCGTGACACCGTTACGGTGGAAGGCCGTATCACCAAGCGCAAACTGGCCTATGAAGTGTTCATGGATGCCGTGGCCGAACTGGAAAAGAAGCAGAACGATTTCCGAACCATCGTGGTTGACCTTCTGGAAGATGTTTATGAATTGTGCCGGGTTTATATCTGTGACCGTCAGGGCTGGAAGCATGAATCTGATGATTCCTTCCGTGCGTGGGATATGGTCAGAAGTGAGTTCCTGAACACCCTGAAGCGGCTGGTGAATTTGGATTATGAAAATATCATCCTGATTAGCCATGAGGACAGAAGCCGTGACCTGACCCGTAAGGGCGGCGATAAGATCAGTTCTATCAAGCCGAACCTTCAGGATAAGGTGGCAAACAAGGTGGCCGGTATGGTTGATCTGGTGGCCCGTATCGTGGCCGATGACAATGAACGGGTTCTTTCCTTCAAGGCTTCGGAAGTGATCTTTGGCGGTGGGCGGCTGACCGTTCACAACAAGGAAATCCCGCTGAATTATGAAGCCTTCTGTGAAGTCTATGAGGAAGCCAACCGGAGGGCCGCAGGAGCCGTTAAGCGTGGCGGCAATACCCCGGCTACCCCCGCACCTAAAACCACCGACACGGCCACCACAGCGCCCAGCAGAAGGGGAAGAAAGGCCAAGACTGAAGCCCCGGCCCCGGTTGAAGATGCGGCAAAGGCAGCTTGTGGTGATCCTGATGGCACATGGGAACCGGGCGGCGGTGAAAAGGATGATTCTGTTCCCGTTGCTGAACCGGCCACCGGTGACACCCCGCCTTGGAATGACCTTCCCAAATGCCCGGATGGTGAGCGCATTTTCAGACAGCATGACCAGAACCCGGAAATCCCCCTTTGCCCGTCCATTGACGTTGGCCACCGTTGCCATAAGGAAGGCGGCCCCGATGGTTGCCCCCTGTGGGATCGCCCCAAGGCACAGGCAGAGGAACCCGCACCCAAGACGGATGCTAACCCGCCCCGCCGTACCCGAAAGAAGCGTGAAGAATAATGGTTGATGTGCTGATGATTGCCGGGAAGCCTGAAACCATCTTCAAGTCCCGTGATTTTGAATATCTGGTTGAAAAACACATGGGCTATGAAGCGGCCAAGTATTTCCGGGAATACGCTGAAAAAGCTGATGAAGAAGTCAGAGCGGCCAAGGCTGGTGAAAAACACAGATCTTGCTTCCTATGAAGCTGACCTTGAAAGCAACTACAGAGCCTTTCAGGACATTTAGGCGGAAGCCGCAGTTATTACGGGTGTTCTTCATGAAAAGCGGATAAACCGTGAGAAGATTGCCCATGCAGTCAGGGAAATTGGAAAAATCCTTTCCAACCAACTATAAAAACAACATCTTTGGAGGTAAAAAACTATGGCTATTGATTTTGATAAGATTGATCGTTCCGTTGATCTGAAGAGCCTTCAGGCCGATGTGGAGGATGCCAAGAAGAACGGCGGCGGTGATTTCCCCGCCATCCCCGCTGACAATTATGAAGTGAAGTTGGAAACCATGGAGATCAAAGGCACCAAGGCCGACCCCAACCGCCCTATGCTGGCGGTGTCTTTTAAGATTCTGTACGGTGACTATAAGAACCAGCGCCTTTTCATGAACCGGGTTCTGTATGGCACCAAGAACGATAAAAATATGATCGCTTCCGCTATGGGATTCTTGGAGAAGCTGGATTCCGGGATCCCCGTCAGCTTCTCCACCTACAAGCAGTTTGCCCAACTTGTCCTTGATATTGCGGAAGCCATTGATGGGAAGTTGGAGTATGTCGTGGATTACGATGATACCCGCTTCAACTCCATCAGCATTAATGAAGTTTTTGAAGTTGAGGATTGAAAACCGGGGTTTTATACCCAATTCGAGCACAAATAGTGCTTTTGAACCTTAACTTTCAAAAAGGCCGGGGCGCTTGCCCCGGTTGGCCCCAAGGTGAAGCCTTCCCGTGGCGGGGCTGTTTTCACTGATTCACCAAGTATATTCAAAAAGTGGGTGACAAGATGATCTTCTATGATTTTGAGGTTTTCGCTTATGATTGGCTGGTTGTCCTGATCGACTTGAACGCCAAACAGGAAACCGTGATCATCAATGACCCTGACAAACTAAAGGGCTTCTATGAGAGCCACAAGGAAACCATTTGGGCTGGGTATAATAGCCGCCATTATGACCAATTCATTTTGAAGGGTATCTTGTGCGGGTTCAACCCAAAGAAGGTGAATGACTGGATCATTGTTGAGGATAAGCCCGGTTACAGATTTTCCAGCCTGTTCAGGAATTTTCCGGTGATCAACTATGATGTGATGCCCAATCCGCCCATCAGCCTGAAGGCGCTGGAAGCCTTCATGGGCCATTCCATCAAAGAAACCACGGTTCCCTTCGATATTGACCGCCCCTTGACAGAAGCGGAGCTGGCCGAAACAGTCAAATATTGCCGCCATGATGTGGAAGAAACCGTGGAAGTATGGGTTCGCAATATTGCGGAGTTTAACACCACAATGTTCTTTGTAAATCACTTTCATCTTGGAAGTAATTCTATTGGGAAAACCAAAGCCCAGCTTGCGGCAGAAATTTTGGGTGGAAACGGTAAAGGGAAAACCTTTGATGATGAATTTGATTTCCCGATTCTGGATTGCTTGCGGCTGAAGAAATATCGGTTTGTGGCCGACTGGTACAAGAACCCGGTCAATCACAACTATGGCAAAGCGCAAGAAAATATAACCGTTGCTGGTGTTCCGCATACCTTCGCTTGGGGCGGTGGGCATGGGGCTATTCCGAAATATCACGCCCACGGTATTTTCTTGGTGATTGATGTTACTGCCTACTATCCGTCTTTGCAAAAGCAATTCAAAATTGGGTATCGGGTGATGGATAACCCTGAAAACTTTGAGTTCATCCATGACAGCAATATTGAATTCAAGCGCAAGGGGGATAAAAAGGCCCGTCAGCCCTTCAAAATCATGGACAACGCTATTTCAGGGCAGATGAAGCAACCGCAATCGGCGCTTTATGATCCTATGAGTAACAACACCATTTGTATCAACGGCCAACTTCTACTTCTGGATTTGGTTGAACACCTTGAACCCTATTGCAAACTTGTTCAGAACAACACGGATGGTATCATTGTCCAGCTTGCGGATTATGACCGGGATTTTGAAAAGATTGATGATGTGGTTTGGGAATGGGAGCAAAGAACCGGAATGAAGATGGACTTTGATACTTTCATGGGTGACATTTACCAAAAAGATGTAAACAATTATTTTTTGGTTGACCGAGAAACCGGGGCGGTCAAAGCCAAGGGCGCTTATGTAAAAAAACTGTCTGATCTGGACTATGACCTTCCTATTGTCAACCGGGCCATTAGTGAATACTTTGCCCACAAGACTACACCAGAAGAAACCATTATGGGGTGTGGGGATTTGCGAGATTTCCAAAAGGTTGTAAAAGTTTCCAGCAAATATGAATGTGCGCTTTATTCCCCTGTTATCACTATGGAGAAAATCAGGGATGAAAAGGGCCGTTCAAAAACTGTGAAAAGGTTCAGTGGAGGTGAAGTTCAGACTGATAAAACATTCCGTGTGTTCGCTTCTACTGACCGAAGCAAAGGCGGATTGTTCAAAGTGTCTGGTAAGGTTATAAGGGGCCGCAAGAAAAACCCTGAAAAATTCGGGAACACCCCGGAACATTGCTTCATTAGCAATGATGATGTTACAAATATTCCCGTTCCTGATGAACTGGACAGGCAATATTACATTGATTTGGCGTGGAAGCGCCTAAAAGATTATGGAGTTGACCGGGAAAGGGGGGGATTTGAACCATGCAACTGAAGGACTTGACCGGATTGACATTTGGGAAATTGAAGGTGATAAGACGGGATGAAAACTTGAATAATCACCCGGCCTATCTATGTCAATGTGAATGTGGAAATATGCTTGTCGTGAGAGGACAAGCGTTGATAAGCGGAAACACAAAAAGCTGTGGTTGTTTGCGAAAAATTAACCATGTGAAAAAACATAGTGGGAAAGGAACCCGGCTTTATCGCATTTGGAAAGCTACGAAAACCAGATGCACGAACCCAAACGCAAATGATTGGAAGAACTATGGTTCCCGTGGAATTACCGTCTGTGATGAATGGTTACATAACTTCCAAGCCTTCCATGATTGGGCTATGTCACATGGGTATTCCGATGAACTGACCATTGACAGGATAGACAATAACAAAGGTTATTCCCCTGATAACTGCCGATGGGCAACGATGAAAGAACAGCGGCACAACCAAAGGAAGGTGATCAAATGAAATCACCGCTTTTTCGTGGCTATGTTCCGACCAGAAACAAACAATGCCTTGAAAAGTTCAAAGGCGTTGAAAAACTGAAAACCCGTTCTGAAGTCCAAGACCTTGATGAATACGCCGGTATTCTTGGGGAAGAAACCGTTCTGATTGATGTGGACGATGCGGGAACATCTGAACTTCTGTTCAGAATGGTTCAGGATTTAGAACTGAAATGCCGGGTATATGCCACCACACGGGGAAAGCATTTCTATTTCAAGAACCCTGAAGGGCTTGCTGAAAAAGGATGGACAAAACAGCTTTTAGCCGTAGGGATCGAAACGGATGCCAAGGTTGGCCGAAACAACAGCTATGCTATTATGCGGTTCAATGGTTCAGATCGCCCCATTATTTGGGATTGCCCGGAAGAAGAAATTCAAGACCTTCCAAAATGGCTGACCCCGGTAAAAACCAACATGAAGTTCTTGGATATGAGAGCCGGGGACGGGCGGAATCAAGCCCTGTTTAACTACATTCTGACCCTTCAAAGCGAGGATTTCACCAAGGAAGAAGCCCGTGAAACTATCCGCATGATCAACCGGTATGTGCTGGAAGATCCCCTTTCTGACCGGGAACTTGAAACTATCCTTCGGGATGATGCCTTCAAAAAGCCTATCTTCTTCAAGGGTAAAACTTTTCTGTTTAATAAGTTTGCGGTGTACCTGAAGAACAACAACCATATTGTGAAGATCAACAACCAGATTCATATTTACCGGGATGGTATTTATGTTCCCGGCGCTAGGGAGATTGAAGCGCAGATGATCAAGCACATTCCCAACCTGAAACGGGCGCACCGGTCAGAAGTCTTGGCCTATCTGGAAGTGATGTTTCAGACAGAGGGAGAAACCAGAGCCACTAACCCCAATATCATTGCCTTCAGCAATGGTCTTTACAATATTCGGGATGGTTCTTTCATGGACTTTACCCCTGAAATTGTGATCACCAATAAAATCCCGTGGCCGTATAATCCCGCCGCCCACAATGAACTTCTGGATTATACATTAAACCGGCTGGCTTGCAATGATCCTGAAGTCCGGGCCTTGCTGGAAGAAATGGTGGGCTACTGTCTGTACCGGCGTAACGAACTTGGTAAAGCCTTCATCCTGATTGGTGATAAGAGCAACGGCAAATCTACCTTCCTTCATGTGGTCAAAAATATGTTGGGGGATCGGAACATTGCTTCACTTGACCTGAAAGAACTTGGGGACAGGTTCAAGACCGCTGAACTCTTCGGTAAGCTGGCGAACATCGGTGATGATATTGGGGATGAATTCATTGCTAATGCGTCTGTATTCCGCAAATTGGTAACAGGCGAACGGGTGAATGTGGAACGGAAAGGCCAAGATCCATTTGAGTTCAACAACTATGCAAAGTTCCTGTTCAGTGCCAACAACATTCCCCGCATGAAGGATAAAACCGGAGCCGTTCAAAGGCGGTTGGTAATTGTTCCGTTTGATGCAAAGTTCAGCCCCAATGATCCTGATTTCCACCCATTCATTAAAGATGAACTGTGTGAACAAGAATCTATGGAATACCTGATTTTGTTGGGTTTGAACGCTTTGAAAACTGTTTTGAACAATGTCCGGTTTACCACTTCCAGCCGGGTTCAGGGACAGCTTGACGAATACGAACAAAACAACAACCCCATCATTGGGTTCATCAAAGAAATTGGGTTGGATTCCATTGTGAATGAGCCTACCAAGACGGTTTACCGGAAATACAAGGAATATTGCATTGCAAATAACTTCCAAGCCCTTTCTAACATTGAATTTTCACGGCAAATTACCAAACGCTGTGGGTTCATTGTAGTAGATAAGTGGATCAGTCGTCTTGGGAAATGCCGGGTATTTGTGTTAGAAAAGGATGGTGATGAAGAATGAGTGGTTCCAAGAAGGTGTTCACCACATTGGGCAGTTCCAACCATGTTCCTGAAAACCGGGAAGCCCATGATTATTACGCCACCGATCCAAAGGCCGTGGAAATGCTGTTGGAACTGGAACAGTTTGCCCCGGTGATTTGGGAACCGGCCTGTGGTGAAGGTCACATTTCCAAGGTGCTTCAGGCACACGGTTATCAAGTCATTTCCACCGATCTTGTTTACCGGGGCTTTGGTGATCCTGAACCGCTGGATTTCCTGAAAGAAACTTTGGATGGATTTGAAGGCGATATTGTCACAAACCCGCCGTATTCAGTGGGGCTTGAATTTGTTCAACGGGCGCTTGAAAGTATCAGGCCCGGTGGGAAAGTGGCAATGTTCCTGAAGGTGCAGTTCTTGGAGGGACAAAAACGGGGAGCCTTTTTCAAAGATACCCCCCCCCCGAACCGTTTACATATCCCGTTCCCGGCTTTCTTGTGCCAAGAATGGTGATTTTGAACGGTTCCCGGATTCGGCCATAGCGTATGCGTGGTATGTGTGGGAAAAAGGCTTCACCGGTGATCCGGTGATTAAATGGTTCAACTGAAAGGATGGTTACACATGAACGATAGTATTTACCGCCGCTTTATTCCTATTGGGACACCTGAAGAAATGGACAGACTTAAATCCTTGATAGAGGAAAAAAGTCTGTCCCGTGAGGATTTGAAGCTGATTTTGGAAACGATCAAGCTAAATCCTGATATTTCATGGTGAGATTGTCCAGCAATGTTTTTAGGTCTGTCCAGTTGGAAATATCAAAGTGTTTTTCAACCATAGTTGCTGAAATCCCGTCACCGTTGGAAATATCCCAAACATAAACGCTGATAGGATGATTTTTCCGATGTGTACCAGAAATTTCAATATCATAGCGAGAATTGATTTTTCTGTATATGCAAAGTTCCAAATCAATTTCCTTCATGGAATATTCGGAGCCAAGAAATTTCAGCAACTCTTGTTGATTTTTAGAAGCCATGCGAATTCACCCCCTTTCTGCCTTCTCATTATAGCACAAAAACAGGGGGTGAACAGATATTGAACGGAGGTTGAACAATATGAAAATCAAAGATAGTGGAGAGCGCACCCAGTTTAATACCGGGGCGGTTCGGGATATGCACACCGGAAAAGGCCGCATGGATTTATTGCCGTGGGAAGCCCTTGTGGAAGTTTCCAAGCATTGTGAAGAAGGGGCGCTGAAGTATGGAGAACGCAACTGTGAAAAGGGCATTCCCATTCACAGTTTGATTGATTCGGCCTTCCGCCACCTTGCCAAGTACATGATGGGCATAAAGGATGAACCCCACCTTCGGGCGGCGGCTTGGAACATCCTGTTTGCCCTTTACATGGAAATCAAACACCCGGAACTTCAGGATATACCAACCAGAACCATTGGTGATCCGTGTGAAGGCTGTGCAAATATCAACCGCCCTTGGAATGATTCTGTGTGCGGCCATTGTTCCCGGCTGAATGATCAGAGATATGATGCTTACCAGAAGAAAGGATGAACACCATAAAGATTATCAATGCTGATGTAGAATTTATCACCCCGATTGATGGGGCCGCAATCCTGAAGCGCCTTGAACAGTGTGGGCGGGTTTGCTATAAGTCTGAAGCCAAGATCACCGACACCAGCGCCCCGGCATTCGTGGCCGGGATCATCAAGCGGGGCCATGAAGCAGTTCTGGAACACTGTTCCTTCACGGTCAAGTTCATTTGTGATCGTGGGGTTTCCCACGAAATCGTGCGCCACCGCATGGCTTCCTACTGTCAGGAATCCACCCGATACTGCAATTACGGTAAAGAGGACTTCGGTTCGGAAATTACTGTAATCAAGCCGTGTTTCATGGAAGAAGGTTCTGCCGCATGGGATATTTGGAAAGACACTTGCCGGTGTACGGAAGAAGCCTATTTTGACTTGCTTAACTTCGGCTGTACTCCGCAGGAAGCCCGTTCGGTTTTACCGAACAGTTTGAAGACCGAAGTGGTCATGACGGCCAATATGCGAGAGTGGCGGCACTTCCTGAAGTTACGCTGTTCCCCCGCCGCACACCCGCAGATGCGGGAAGTGGCCCTGATCCTTCTGGACAAAGTTCATTCCATGATCCCGGTTTGCTTTGATGATATTTGGAGTGAATACCATGAACAGGGCTGAACGGCGGAAAGCCAAGAAAGCGGGGCTTCCGGTTAAAAAAGAACCCGTGGTGAATATCAAAGCGGCGGATGTTGAGAAGATCAAACAGGACGCTTCCAAGGATGCGGCCAACAAAGCCTTCCTTCTGATGTTGGGATTGCCGGTGATGATCCTTCATGATAAGTTTGGTTTCGGCCCGGTTCGGTGTGAACGGTTCACGGATGCTGTTCTTGAACTGTATGATAGCTTTGAAAAAGGTTATGTGTCCCTTGAAGATATTCACAAAATCCTGAAGGAAGAAACCGGGATCACTATTGTTTCAGATGGGAGGTTGAAGGATCGTGGGAACTAAACCTTGGCAGAACCATGAAGGCTATTCTGACCCTACCGCCTATGAAGGGCTGAAGCCGATTATCCGGGAAGAAGATGAACAGCAGAAGCGCCTAAACAATCTGATTTTTGTTCTGAAGTATATTATCCGCTTGGCCGGGTTTGAACTTTTGAATCGGATTGAAATCAAAGACCGTAAGACCGGGAGGGAATACCGATGAAAAATAAGCCATGCCCTTTCTGTGGAGCTGATTTGGTTCAGGAAAATCGGCTGAACCCGCTTGCAAAGAAATACGGGGATATTCCGTTCAGAACTTTTTATGTTCATCCTAAAAATGGTTGCTTCTTGGAAGCGTTGGCGTTGAGGGGTGAGCAGTTGGAGAAGTGGAACGCCCGGAACGCCTGAGCAGTATTCTTCAGTAGGAGTGGGAACAGCGACCTTCAAGATATGTGGAATGATGTTGAAGGCCGTGAAACCCTTGCAAATACAGGCTTTTTTCTAAAATCCTTCAACATTCAACATTCAGCAGATTACTTCAAATAAATAATAATAAAAAATAATAGTAATATGAAGAATATAATAATAGTGAAGAATACCGTTTTGATCTTGAATGTTGAAGGAATTTCCGAAAACCCTTGATATACCGGCGTTTGATGTCCTTCAACATTTATTCCAGAAAGGATGTGTTACATAGTGAATGACAAAGAACTTTCCCAACGGGCGAAAGAATATTTTGCCCAAATCAGGAAAACAGACCGCTTGATCCAGCGGTTGACAGATACAGTTCACACCTTGCGTTCCAGCTTGACTTCCATCGGGTGTGAGTTGAAACCGGATAAGGTTCAGACTTCAGGGTCACAAGACACTTTAGGGGAAACGATTGTAAAAATCATGTCCCTTGAAGAAGATATTAACACCCGGATTGATGAACTTGTTCAGCAAAAAACTGATGCCATGCACCGAATTCAGAATGTGCCTGACCAAGACCAGCAGAACATTTTGATTGCCCGGTATGTGAACGGGGAAAAATGGGAAAAGATCGCTGTTGAAGTTCATTTTTCAATACGGCAAGTTCACAGAATTCACGGTGCCGCTTTGATCGAATTTGCAAAGAAAAACCTTGATGTTCTGTAAGATGGCACACACAGACAGTGTCAGACATGATATAATGGCATTGTAAAAATGCACCCTGACAAACGGGGTGCATTTTACTTTTTTAGAAGGCGGTGAATACCTTGACCACGAAACAGCAGAAATTTTGTGATGAATACCTGATCAGCGGCAATGCCACCGATGCGGCGATTAGGGCCGGGTATTCGCCCAAGACCGCAAAGCAGACAGGTTCGGAAAACCTTTCAAAACCTGACCTTCGGGCTTATATTGATGAACAACTTGACAAAATCCATTCCACCAAGATCGCTGACGCTGAAGAAGTGGTGAAATATCTTACTTCCGTTATGCGGGGAGAACACACGGAACAGGTTTTGAAGCTGGCTGGTGATGGCTTCCAGACGATCACGGATATTGATGTTTCTGCAAAAGAAAGGTTGAAAGCCGCTGAACTGATCGGTAAGCGTTACGGCCTGTTCACTGATAAAGTTGGGCTTGAGGGTGCTGTTCCGGTGGTGATCACGGGGGATGATCGGCTTGAAGATTAGCCCCAGTGCAAAGGTGATCCGCCTCCCTGAAGTGGTTGGTAAGGGTTACGCCACTTTCTGGAACTTCAAAGGCCGTTACCGGGTTTGCAAGGGTTCCCGTGCTTCAAAGAAATCCAAAACCACGGCCCTGAATATCATCAAAAGGATGATGCAATACCCGGATGCCAATATCCTTGTGGTTCGCAAAGTGTTCAGAACCTTGAAGGATAGCTGTTTCACGGAACTGAAGTGGGCAATCAATCGGCTTGGGGTTCAGGCATATTGGGAGATCAAAGAAAGCCCCCTTGAAATGACCTATAAGCCAACCGGTCAGAAGATTTACTTCCGGGGCCTTGATGATCCGCTGAAGGTGACTTCTATCACTGTTGAAATCGGCTATCTTTGCTGGTGCTGGATTGAAGAAGCCTATGAAATCATGAATGAAGCCGATTTTGATATGTTGGATGAATCCATTCGTGGTGCTATCCCGGAAGAAACCGGCCTGTTCAAGCAAATCACATTGACCTTTAACCCGTGGAATGAAAAAGAAAGAGCAGTATAACTAATAACCTAACAATAACGATTCTACTTATTGTGCCCCGGAGTATAATATCTCGCAGACTTACTGCCTGTCACTTTCTTTATTTGTCCTGGAGGAATTGTTTTATCCTTATGTGGGTGAACCCTCACCGACATACATGAAGTAATGTTAAGGCATAATGATATGCAGAATAACGTAAGTAGTAATTTGGTTTTCATATAATCTATTTTTTAATTAAACAAGTAGCAACAAAAAAAGTTTGGAACA